>Ga0208128_1000263_pt1 | contig 22527 bp, 28 predicted proteins | sample ETNtaG_35_FD_185758 | JGI IMG/M metagenome (GOLD analysis project Ga0208128, IMG submission 185758) | Marine microbial and viral communities from oxygen minimum zone, Eastern Pacific Ocean - ETNP201306PF51B (SPAdes) (version 2) | ecosystem: Environmental > Aquatic > Marine > Oceanic ... | reverse complement strand
TGTAGGCGTCATGCCGCCCGCAGGCTCATCGAGTACAAGTAGTTCTGGATCGCGAACGAAGGCACGTGCAATTTCGAGCCGACGGCGCAAGGGCAACGGCAGTTCGCTCGCGATAACCTCGGCTTCATTCAGAAGTTCAACCGTCTCCAGTGCTTTGAGGGCTATATTTAACCGTGGATCATCAGCACTTTTCGCGTAGCCAAGGAGTATTCGCCAAGACGGATCGTTGAGGCTGATCAATGCGGCAAGCACATTCTCAAGTACGGTCATACGACTAAAGATTCGAATATTCTGAAAGGTGCGCGCGATACCAAAACGGGTAATCTGATCAGCAGTTGAGCCGGTGATGTCAACACCATTGAACGATATCTTTCCAGTATTCGGTGCATAAATACCGGTAATGATGTTGACCAGTGTAGTTTTACCTGAGCCATTGGGTCCGATCAGGCCACTGACTCTGCCGGGTGTGATCGAGAGATCTACCTGGCGGAGCGCGCTTAATTCACCGAAGACCTTGCCGACAGATCGCAGCTCAAGCATTGAACCATCTCCGGGCAACGGCCTTGATCCAGTAAACACGCGCCTCGTCGAGTATCCCGCGTGGCATGAAAATTAGCATCACGGCAACGAGGCCACCAAACACGATCATGCGGTAGCCTTGAAAGATCCGTATGGATTCCAAAAAACCGATATCAATCGCGACGCCGATCAGAGGTCCGAGTACTGTACCCAGGCCCCCAATCAGCCCATAGGCTAAAGAATGTACGCCGAGCATGACGTTAAAAATCTGTGGTTCAATATAAGTAAATGAATGTGCATAAAGAGTACCGCCAAGGCCTGCTATGAATCCGGCAATGACAGCTGCGGTAATCTTGTAGCGGACCGGGTTGAGCCCCTGGGCCCTCGTGAGTAGGGCGTCACTCCCGAGCATCCTGAAAATCATTCCTAGCCGTGATCGTTCGAGCAGTACCATTCCAACCAAAACTACCATCAAGACGGCATAAATCAGCAGTGTGTATTCCAGTACGCTGATGTCGTGATCAAATATCCAGCGAATCTCACCAAATCCCTCGGCCCCGTTTGGGCCGACCAATTCGCCATCGATCTCGATCTGGTAGGTCAGCTTAAACAACGACAGACGAATCATTTCTGCAAACGCGAGTGTCGCAATAGAGAAATACATGCCGCTGATTCGAAGAGTGAGCAAGCCAATAAAACCAGCCGCCAGCCCCGCCAGCCCGCTGCCGAATATCAAAGCCAGCCAGAATGGCCATCCCCACAAAGTGGTGGCTATCGCACCTGCATAGGCGCTGATGCCGAAGAAAGCCTGTTGTCCGAAGGAGATTTGTCCTGTGACCAGCAGCAGGTAAGCAGACAGTGCAATGAGCGAAATCATCCCGATATTCGAGATGATCGTCAGCACATAGTCATTAAGCATGGGTATAGGGCCCGCCGCTCAGACCCGCTCATCGGCAGCACGCTGCTCAGCCACAATCTTCTGTCCAATCAGACCGCCGGGTCGGACTATCAGCATAACAAACAACAACAAATAGGCAGATAAATCCCGAATCACTGCGCCGCCGTACCAAAACGCATTGGCTTCAACTATCCCCAGTAACAGACCGCCAAGGATAGCCCCGGGCAATGAGCCCATGCCGCCGAGCATCATGGCAATCAGACCCTTAAAGGTTGCCCAGAGTCCGAAAAATGGCGTTACTTGGGTGTCCGCGGACAAAATTAGGAACCCCGCTAAACCACCCAGCACCGATACCAGGGCAAAGGCGAGGAAAAGAATATTTGAATTGTTAATTCCCATGTAGGCTGATGCCAGAGGATTATCAGATACCAATCTCAGTGCAAGGCCCGGCCGGGTTCTAAATAGAAATACATGCAACAACACCAACAGCAACAGTGTCAGCAACAACATGGTGATATGTTCACTGCGTGCGTAAAAAGGGCCAAACTCTATGGTTGTTGTTGTGAAGAAAGCTGGAAAAGGATAGGTGCGTTCAGGTAGTAGGTGCATAGCGACCTCTTCAAGCTGCATCCAAATCGCAAAACTTGACACCATCGAAGCTATGGTGGAATCGCGGCGTATGGCCCGGAAGCAAAGTCGCTCCACATAGATGCCGACAGCGATGGTCGCAATCACTGTAGCCAGCGCTACGAGCCAGGCATTGTCTGAAAAGTTGAGATAGACCCAGGTGCCCGCGTAAGCACCGAGCATGATACTCGGCCCGAAAGACAGGTTCAGGCGTTTCATCACGCCAAACACCAAGGTAAACCCAAGCGCCAGTAAGGCGTAACCCGAGCCGAACATCAACCCGTCAATACAGTTCTGAACAAAGTCAGTCATCTTCAGAACCCAACCGGACCTGAGTCAGGTAGCCGGCCTTAGTCCGCCCCCACGCCGAGATAAGCGCGCTGGATAAGTTCGTCTTGCTGCATTTCTGTCGGGCTCCCTTCAAAGGTGACTGCACCTTGCTCTAAAAGATAGAGCTTGTGGGCGACCTTGAGCGCCATACGGGCATTTTGTTCAACCAGAAGAATTGTTACCCCTTCCTGGTTGAGTTGCTGAATGATCTTGAAGATTTCGTCGACAATTAGTGGCGCGAGACCCAGCGAAGGCTCATCCATCATCAGAATCTTGGGCCGGGCCATCAAAGCACGACCAATTGCAAGCATCTGCTGTTCCCCTCCCGAAAGGGTACCACTGAGTTGTTCACGCCGTTTTCTTAGAGGTGGAAACCGGTCAAAGACCTGGGCGAGGTCTTGATCAATGGCCGTTTTTTCGCTTCGGGGTCGACAATAGGCCCCGGCGGCGAGGTTGTCTGCCACGGACATCTCTGGGAAGACCAGTCGGTTTTCCGGTACCAGGGCGATTCCTGTACGTACGATGGCGGGCGCCGATTGATGGGTTAAATCGTTTCCATCCAGAGTGATAGAGCCACTGTGAGAACTGAGTATCCCCGCGATGGTGAACATGGTTGTTGTCTTACCGGCTCCGTTGGGACCCAGCAGGCAGGTGACTTCGCCATGTTGGGCTTCAAGGCTCATGCCTTTGAGTGCCTCAATAGCACCATAACGGGTGACGATGTTCTCAACTTTCAGCATATGGTCCTAGCCCTAGTCAGAATGACCTAGATAGGCTTCTTGTACCGCCGTATTTTCTTGGATGTCGTTCGGCGAGCCTTCAGCAATCTTCGAGCCAAAATTAAGGACTGTAATACGGTCTGTCACGCCCATTACAAGTTGCATGACATGCTCAACCAGCAAAATAGTAATACCCTGCTCTCGCAAGCTGCGGATCCGCTGTTCGAGTTCCGCTACTTCTGCTTGGTTCATTCCAGCAGCCGGTTCGTCCAGAAGCAGCAAACGAGGTTTGGCGGCAACAGCTCTGGCCAGCTCCAAGCGACGCTGTTCACCGAAAGCTAAGTTAGATGCAAGAACATCAGCTTTGTCAGCCAGATTGGAAAATTCCAACATGGTCTCGATTTCTCTTTTTAACGTAGTACCGCTGCCCAGCCATCGTCTCAGGATGTTTTGGGATCGGATGTCCTCGGTAGAATTTCGGGCAACCCATAGGTTTTGCCACACGGTTAATCCGCCGAACAATCGAATATTCTGAAATGTTCGAGCAATGCCGTGCCTTAACCGGGCGCAGGGTACCTGTCCTGCCATCGGGTTGCCCTCAAATATAACTTCACCTGAGGTGGGTTTAAGTACGCCACATACCAAGTTGACTAACGTGCTTTTACCCGAACCATTGGGTCCGATCAGACCCATAATCTCACCTCTTTCTACTTGCAGGTCCAGATTATCAACGGCCTTAACACCGCCGAAATGTTTTGAGAGGGTCTTGATTTCTAACATGCTGTGTCGGTATCAGACAGAGCCGCTCCGTCGCTTTACCCCTAAAGCATTACGAAGAATCCGGATAGTCTGATTATCAAAAAGACCCAATGGTTTGATATTCATCGCGAGAATAATGAGCGCACCGAACAACAGCATTCGCCAATCGCCCAGAAAACGCAGACCTTCGACCAGCAATCCCTGAATGAACAATACGGCAATTAGCGTGCCGAAGACGTTCGATAGCCCACCCAGAATGGGGTAGGCAATGGCAAAAGTAGCCAACAAAACCGTGAATGTGTGGTGGTCTAGATCGGTTACCTGGTGGGCATAGAGGCTGCCGGCCAGTCCGGCTACGACCCCCCCGGCTGTCATCGCTGCAATCTTGACAACCGTCACGTTGATGCCGGTACTGTCAGCCGCTAGCTCATCTTCACCGACTGCTCTCAAGACTGCACCGATACGTGTTTTATCCGACCACCAGATCAGCGCCATCACGACAGCCACGAAGACCCAGAGGAAAATCGTTACTTCCCAGTTGAGCCACCCGTTGTCGTTGAAATATCTAATTTCGGCAAAACCCATCGTGCCATCCGGACCGATTTCGGCACCGTCACGAACAACGCGCCACTTAAGGTTATAAAAAAACATCCGCGCAAATTCACTGAAAGCAATGGTCGCGACCACCAGCATTAAGCCCCGGACCCGCAGCGCCGGAAATCCGACCAGGAACGCTACCCCACCAGAGACCAGCATTGCAGCACCAATCGCACTCAGAATGCTCCACTCGAAAATTACGGTGAGAATTGCGGCGGTGTAGGCGCCGATACCAAAAAAACCGGCCTGTGCCATAGAGACCTGCCCAGTCAGAATCAACAGGTAAGCTGACAAACCCAGCAGGGTATGAATGCCGATGGTGTTGATCAGGTTAAGGTAGTAGTCCATATACAGAGCCCACGAATACCCAGGGCGTTTTTGGCTTAATCTCTTGTGATGGCAGTGCCAAACAGACCATTCGGCCTGAAGACGAGAAATAAGAACAACAGGGCAACCACATACATGTCCCTCTCATCGATGCCACGAAAATAGAGGAAAACGTTTTCGAATCCTCCGACAAACAAACCTGCAATGATCGCACCCGGGATAGAGCCTAACCCCCCGATTACTGCGACGATAATCCCTTTGATGGTTAGCGGCACCGTCATCACGGGCGAAAGGACACCAACAGCCGCCGCTGTCATTGCGCCAGCGATCCCTCCCAGGACACCGGCAATTGCGAAAGTGACCGAGTTGGTACTGTGTACCCCGATACCACAAAGACGCGCAGCGACATCCTGTTGAGCGACGGCGCGCGTTGCCAGCCCCAGGCGTGTTTTAAACAGGATGTAGAGCAAAATCCCAGTGCTAATCAGTCCGATAACAAAGACAAAAATCAGATCACCACGGATTCCATATGGACCGATCTCAAAAAAAACATCACCAAACATACTCGGAAAAGTCAGCGGAGAACCACGAGTCACATGTACCACCACTTCGTCGATAAAGAAAAGACCGCCCACCGATGCCATCAAGGCTGCCAGATGATTATTGATCGGAATAAATCGGAAACACGCGAAGTAAATGGCGTAACCAAGCACAGCAGCAGCGACAGCGGAGATGCCGAAGACGAGGACTAGCGGCGCTTTGATCAGCACAAACCCTGCAAGACCGGCATAGGCACCGCCCAGTGCCGCCGCGGCATAGGCCATATTGAGTTTACCCATGGCCCCGAAAATCAAAGTAAAGCCAACACCGATCAGCGCGTAGGTCGACCCAAATAGCAGCCCGTCCGAGATTGTCTGGGTAACCTCTACAAACTCATACCAGAAGTCTTCCATGGTGGGTTAGTTTTCCGAAGAGAAAATCCCGCGGTGCACTAGGGGCACCGCGGGACCTCGGACCAGTTATTGTCTATTTAGCCGCGAGGGTCGTGGATGACTTTCCACTTTCCATCGACGACTTGGACATAGACATAGGGTTTGCTGGCTTCACCTGAAGCTGTGTCCCGTGTGACCGGACCAATCAGACCATCACTGGCTGTGATCGTTGCCAGTGCATCTCGGAATTTGGCGCGATCTTCAGCTAACGTGTCAGACTTGGCCGTGATACCGGCAGCTTCAACAGCTGCCTTAACCAAGAATGCATTTTCCCAAGCGGCTGCGCTGTGCAGGTCCAGAAAACCGCCGGCCCCGGTGACAATGGCGTTGGCTTTTTGGGCTTCTGCCGTGATGGGTGCAAAACCGGTTGGAATAATGATGCCTTCAGCTTCCTTCATACAGCCGTTAAGTGTTTCCTGGCTTGCCGAGCTGGTTAAGCCGACCAATAACTTAGGCTTGACGCGTTGGCGCTTCATTTCCTTTAAGAAACCGCACGCTGAAAACGGGTGTGAGGACACCAGCACCATGTCAGGATTTTGTTTCTTAATTTTGCGGGCTTGCACGCTGTAGTTTGTGTCACCCATCAACCAGTGTTGTGATTTAGCAGCAGCCTGCAGTTCCTTCATGCCCTGTTTGACTTTGGGGCCGAGTTCTGGAACATCTGGGCCCACCCACTCAAAACCATGCTTGATAGCAGCCTGTACGATAACGGCCGTGTGGGTAATGAACGAATGGCCCTGATCAGTTTCTGTGCCACCACTGAAGGTTTTGATTCCAGGGTGCTGCTGACTCAGCCATGCAAACAACGCGTCGTACATGGCGATTTCGTTCGGTACGTTTCGAAAAGCCCATTCAGAGATTTTGGCAAGTCCCGGGCGGATGCAGGTGTCAGCAAGGATCGGCATCTGCAGGCCTGAATCCGATGCATCACCAACTTTTTTCTGAAGTACACCGAACATTGCCTGGCAGCTGCCGGAGCAGGTTGTGCCCATACCAACAATAGCGTCGGTTGTGGAAGCTGTTTTGCGCAGAATGGCGATGTTCTGATCCTTTTTGCAAGCGCTGTCTTCGTAGCCGATAACCTCAATGGGCACCATCGTGCCATCACCCAATTTGACGCCGCCGGCCGCATTGATTTCGGCAACAGCTGAACGAAGGGCAGTCTCTGAGTTCACACCAAACGATTTCAGTGGACCTGACTGAGCACCCCATCCCAACACCTTGACCGAGCGATCCGCACTGCTTGTTAAAGCACTGAACATCAGCGCACATCCGAGAAACCCGACGGATACTCCTTTAAAGAATCTTTTCATGATCTTGATCTCCTCCTTCACATTAAGGCGAAACATCGAACTGTACATAAGCATTTTGCACTCCTCATTTCGAAACATTGAATATCTAATGCAGACTATTCGGGAGGGTGCGATTCTCACGCCTCTCAAACATAGGTGTGATTCCGCTACTTATAGCGGGTCGGTTTGTTTCCTGCAAGCAGCAATTGCTAAAACGAATAGTGTGCAGTATCTAATTGAATATATCTGACTAGAAAAGGCAGTGGGCACCGGCATACTGTTTGTTGTTAATACAGTACTTTATGACCGAATCCCCCCAGTTTTCTCCGTGTTCCATGTGTTTTTTCAAGCCGCAAAGATCGGCGACACGAATGCCCCCGACGACATCTATACCACGAGCGAAAAAGGGATCGGGTAAACAGCCCACCGTAGGCCCGATGAGTGCCACTCGGGCATCAGCAGCACAGTTTGCCAGTACTGAGTCCAGCGAGTCATTGAGTAGTGTCGAAGCCGTAATCAGAACGCGGTCACAGCGCTTCAGTACCCCGACATCCAAGGTGACATCGACCGGGCCGTCGTAATCAAGATAACCTTCGTCTTTTTCAATGACAGTTACACGAACGCGCTGGTCCTTTAGCATTCGTACAAGCGGTTTGAAAAATCCTACCATGCCCACCTGATGGCTGGTGTCTAGGTCCAGCTGACCCAGTGGATCGACATCGTTCTGCAGTACACCGGCTGAACGGCTGAAGACATGTTGAGCGATGGCATTCAATGCACCTAACCCCAGCGATCTTTTAACCAGGTTATCGTTGTCGTATCCTGCGGCAAGATCCAGTACCGGTGTGCTCAGTATTTGTTTTTCGTCGATTTTATCGCGCAGCTGTTTCAGGTTGTCGCCTAAACGGGTGAAGAAAAAACCACAGCTGCCGTCGGCCAATACCAGAACACCAAATTTTTTATGGTGGGGATCACGCGGGTTCTCCGGCGGCAGATGAAGCCAGGACACCGGAGGTAGCAAGTGTTGCTGACAGATTTCTGCTGTCAGCGAAATCAGTTCTGAGGCAATGCTCACTGAACTCAACCCAAAAGTGTGTCGTCTTAATTAGAAGGCTAAATAGGAGTGTAGCGCAGCGATCAACCGGGTTCTGCACCCGCGTAGCCCAATTGTCGCCAGCCTTCATAAACCGCGATGGCAACCGCGTTGGATAGATTCAGACTTCGATTGCCGGGCCGCATCGGGATGATCACCCGGCGATTTTCAGGTGCCGCTTCACGGATGGTTTGGGGTAACCCCGCGGTTTCCGACCCAAATATCAAGGTATCGTCTTTCTGGTAACGACATTGGTTCGGTCTACGTTTGTGTTGGGTTGAAAATGTAAAGATGCGGACGGGCTGTACAGCAGCCACAAAAGATTCGTAATTAGCATGTACAGAAAAACTCGTGTTGGCGACGTAGTCAAGGCCAGCCCGTCGCAGCTGTTTGTCATCCACATCAAAGCCCAATGGTTCGATGACATGGAGCATACAGCCAGTGTTCGCACACAGTCGAAGAATATTGCCTGTGTTGGGCGGTATCTGGGGATGAACCAGAACGATGTTAAACATCGCTTATTGCCTTTTTCGCTCTATTCAGCCCTATTCCACCACTGTCTTTCGCCTTAATGACCTTTGACACCATACATGATTGTGTCAAGTTGTTGTGACAATATTGTGACAGCACCATGTTCTATATTCTCGTTTTACACCTTGATTGATGTAACAGCGGTCGACAGGACAGGACACCCATAAGCCCTGACTACTTGACCCCCTACCGACCCCATTATCGTTTTACGTTCTTACGTTATATCTCTTCCACTCACCATCGGGAGATTTTGAGCATTCCAGAAATTTTGGGTTGGAAAAATTGGGGGAGTAAAAATTAAAGGTGGTGCAGAAGGTGGACTTGGATGTCGCTACTGTCTACAGGAAGTTATCTGCGTAGGCAGTAGGAGCGCATCTATTACAGTTCGGTACTGTGCCTACAGGATCGAAGAATCTATGGATGAGACTCTGCTGGAAGAGCTGGAAGAGGATTCTGCTGTCATTCATTGAGTTACTCCTTACTCCCCTGTTGACCGCTGTTTATGAAGTGGGAAATGGGGTAACTATGGAGTTGGAAGCGTGATTACAGCAGTGTTAGTACTTGTGTAGACTTGTGGCTGAAAGTCATGAAGAAAAATGAAATCATCCTACTAGTAATTCTCGCGGTACTGATTGGTATTTACATCGGATCGGTAGACTATTTAAGCAAAATCATTATTAGTAATTTCGGGTAAACGGGGCATACAACGTACACCCCGCACACACTCATCCCAATCGTGCCACCAAAGATACTGGGCTAAAATACCAGTATGAAAAGACTCCATTCTGGCTTCACCCTAATCGAGTTAATGATCGTAGTAGCGATCATTGGAATATTGGCGGCAGTAGCGATACCGCAGTATCAGAACTATGTGGCTAGAGCGCAGGTGGCGGAGGGATTCAGTTTGGCCGGCCCTTTTAAAGCTGCAATTACTGAGTACTACATCACCACCGGTAAATATCCTGAAGGCAACAAAAATGCGAAACATGCTGCGCTAGGTATCAGCCAAACCGGTACAGATTTTGCAGGAAGCTATGTCTCGAAAATTAGGCTTGGCACAGTTTCAGACGTCAACAAGGGCAGGTTTGAAATTGTGTTCGGTGATGAAGCCAACGAACAACTAGTGAGAAAAAGTTTTTGGATGGAGCCGAACGATGAAGGGGGCTCTATTTCTTGGCGCTGTGTGCCCCACATAGCCGAGGAGGCCTCGACAGTCGCAAATGGGCCAATAGATGAAAAATATCTTCCGTCATCTTGTCAATAAGCTGAATGCCTGTATGAAAAGACTTAATTCTGGCTTCACCCTAATAGAACTGATGATCGTAGTAGCGATCATTGGGATATTGGCGGCAGTAGCGATACCGCAGTATCAGAACTATGTCGCTCGCACACAGGTGGCAGAAGGATTAAGTCTTGCCAGTGGCGCTAAAACTGCCCTCGCAGAGTACTACAATACCAATGGCGAATTTCTAAATAATGCTGGTTTATCCGGTGCTGAAGCACGACATGAGGCACTTGGCCTTGCTGAACCTACCGACATCAGTGGTAAATACGTCATTAGAGTAAAAGCAGCAAAAAACGATGGAATGATCGTGGTGTACTTCAAATCCGTGGCTGATGGTGTTCACAAAGATGTAGCCGAAAAGGAATTTAGGCTTATTCCAGATGCTAGTGAGGGTTCTATTTCTTGGAGATGTGCCTGCGGACTTTCCGGAACTTGCACCGGCAGTCAGTTGCCCGAAAAGTATCTCCCGTCATCTTGTCTGTAAGCCAGCAAGTGAGTCCATTTTAGGTAAGGCCCCAGTCAGTTCTATCGTACATCACGCGATGTAACTTACGCGGAGTCAACGGGGCATACGGATGTATACCCCGCTCACATCTAACCCAATCTAGCCACCAAAGATTCTGGTTTGATGTGGGTATAGCGTTTCAGATGTTGGAGACATTTATGACCACTTATAGTGGCAACTTCCATCACGTTAAATCCAGATTCAAACAATCTTGAAATAGCCTCATGGCGCAGATCATGGAACTTTAGATTTTTAATTCCAGTATCACGCCATAACCTTTCCATTTGCCGTTGCCATTCTGATAAATGAATCTGGAATAACAGTGGTTCCTGAATCGGAATTACGCCATCCAACTCATCATCCAAAGCCCTCATTTGCTCCCTGAGAGTCTTTACAGCTTTCTCCGACAGCGGAATGGTTCTCGGCGTGGCCGTTTTAGTATCGCCAATGTAAAGCGTCTGAGTGCTGAAATTAATATCGCTTCGTTTGATCTTCAGAATCTCTCCTCGCCGCATAGCTGTCTCCAATGCCAATACGATAACGCGCTGTAACATTGGTTGAGCGTGCTTCAACATCAGCCCCTCTTCCCTTGCTCCAAGCCGTCTGTCTCGCCTGATGTCGGCATTACGCACCCGCACCTTGGATACTGGATTATTCGGAAGTGGAATAGCCCACTCTACGATGGCTGTGTTGATAGCAGTTGATAGGGTGGTGAACTCTCGACTTACTGTCGAAGCTTTTACGGTCTTCAGGCGTCTATCTCGGTGAGTAGCTAGAAATGCAGGGGTTAAATCTCGAAGGTGTATGTGGCCAATCTGTTTACGCAGGAAACTGGATCGCCAGAATTCGTGCCTCGCGCCCTTCTGCTTTGGAACTTCTTCAGCCTCGTAACGTAACAGCAATTCATTTACTGTCATGGTGACTCTGGGTAAAAACTCACCGCGCTCCAAATCTACTTCTACTGACTTGATCCACTTATTTGCGGTGGCTAAGTTCGTAAATGTTCTGGATGTTGGGGAATAACCTCTGCGTCTTACTTGCGCTTGGTATCTACCGTTGCGCTTCCGTATGGATGACATTTTGATTCTCCAGTTGTGACCATGTTGTGACAGCTTTGGTCATCAAGGAGAAAGAACCTACGAAACAGGGCTTATTCATACGCACACAGTCGAAGAATATTGCCTGTGTTGGGCGGTATCTGGAGATGAACCAGAACGATGTTAAACATCATCGGTAAGGTTTTTCAGTAGGTCTTGCGTGTGGTCAGAAGGGCTTAAAAACCACCAGCAGGACAACAGCAATTAGGACCAGTACTGGAAACTCGTTGAACCAGCGATAAAAAACGTGGCTGTGGGTATTGCTGTCCGTCCGAAAATTTTTGAGTATGCGCCCGCACCACAGGTGATAGAGCACCAGCATAATGACGAGTATCAGCTTAGCCGCAAGCCAGCCGCTGCCGGCACCAATGTCGTAACCAAGCCACAACCACGCCCCAAATAGAATCGTCAGGATGCCGCCCGGTGTTGCAATGCCAAAATAAAGTTTGCGTTCCATTGTTTCAAACTGAGCGGACGTTGCTGCGTCCTGCGTCATCGCGTGATAGACGAAAAGGCGTGGCAGGTAAAAAAGTCCCGCGAACCAGGTCACCATGAAGATGATATGAAAAGCTTTCACCCAGAGCATGACAAATACCGTTATGGGCTTGAGAGATTACCTAAATTGCCCTATCCGAGCACGTTTTGACGATCGACTGTAGTCGTTGTTGTGCGAGCATCATATCACGCAGTCACCGTCAATCCGTCTCGGGCAGAAAAAGTGCGATGACATCATCGAGGAAACGATAGCCCAGGTCCGTTGTCCTGACTCGGTTGTCGCTGATGTTCAACAGACCCCGTTTTGCCGCGTTTTTTACGGTGCCGAGAAGGCACTCCGCGGAGAGCCCCGTGCGCTGTGAAAAGTCTATCAACCTGAAACCGTTCTTAAGCCTTAATGCGTTCAGTACAAACTCAAAAGCGATTTCTTCGGCGCTCGCTAACTTCAAGTTCCTGTCGGACTGACTGGCTGTTACCATTGCCATGTAACGTCGGGGGTGTTTTTCATGCGCGTAACGCCCGATCCCATTGGGACTGGTCACCTTGCCATGTGCACCGGCACCAATCCCCAGATAATCGCCGAAGGACCAGTAGTTCAAGTTGTGCGAGCAATGACTGTCTGGGCGCGCAAACGCCGACACTTCGTACTGTTCATAACCTGCAGAGATCGCAGTTTCCTCGAACAGACTGCGGATCTGCCAGCAGGTTGCTTCGTCAGGCAGCGTCGGTGGTTGGGCTGCGAACCGTGTGTTCGGTTCGAGCGTCAGCTGGTACAAAGAGAGGTGGTTCGGCTCCAAGGCAATCGCGGTGTCGATGTCCTGAGCCGCAAGATCAACGGTCTGTTCCGGCAGGCCGTGCATGAGGTCGATGTTCACATGGGCAAACCCAGCCTGCGCTGCCATGTCTACGGCCTGCAGTGCCTGCAGGCCGTTGTGTATCCTGCCCAAGGTGAGGAGCTGTGTATCGCTGAAACTCTGCACACCCAGCGAGAGTCGATTCACACCGGCGCTGTGGTAATCACTGAAGCGGGTGACATCTGCCGAACCCGGGTTGGCCTCTAGGGTGATCTCGACATTTGCTTGAAGGCCGATCTGTTTATCCGCTTGCTCCAGCACCTGCGCGATGATACTGGCTGAAAACAAACTGGGGGTACCGCCCCCAAAGAAAACAGACGCCAGTTGCCGGCCCTGCGCATAGTGCGATATAGCCCCTAGGTCATGGAGCAATACGTGGCAGTAATCTTCTTCGGGCAGGGTCTCGCGCAAAGCGTGTGAATTGAAATCACAGTATGGGCACTTGCTTTCACACCAAGGGAAATGCACATACAGTGACAGCGGGGGCAACGCCAGTGTTTTATCCAGGGCGTTCACAAGGACTCATCCTTGTGGAACACGCAGCCGGCTCAGCTGGCGGCGTTCACGCTTGCTGGGGCGACCCTTCGCCGGATGCGAGCCTGAGCGCTGGAGTTTAAGCTGTGTTCTGAGGGTTTCTCTGGCTTCGACGCTCTGTTCACTTTCGTCATACAGGGTGACAGCGTGACCCGCACCCACCCGCGTTTCGCTCAGGGCAGTGACCTGGACGGCATAACGAAAAGCGGCCTTTCGGATTCGGACCTGATCACCGATGCGAACAGACTTGGCGGGTTTAGTGCGTTTGTTGTTCAACAGCACACGACCCGAACGAACAGCGTCTGCCGCCATCTGCCGTGTCTTAAAAAAACGGGCAGACCACAGCCACCGGTCGAGTCGGACCCCATCCGTGTTGTCCATGCATTAGAGTCCTGTCGCTAGGCTTGATCGAGATGCTTCAAACCAGGTTCAGAGTGCAGCAGTGCTAGAATCTGTTCGGATGTCTCTGCCCACGAACCCATGATCCGATCGTCGTTAGTACTGCTGTCTTTGATCGGTCTGATCATAGCAGGACCCAAGAGCCAGGCGCTTGATAATTTTGAAATTGAAGCAGGCGGTTTCTGGTCGTTGGTCGATACGGTAGACCTGCTGGACCCGCGCATCGACACGAATGCGCTCGGTGCTTATGGTGCCCTGTGGTGGAATCGAACGTGGGGTTTGCGTGGTGCGTTGCATCGAGTCCCAGTAGATCACGTAGATAAGGCACCGAATGATCAGCTCCAAGTGGATTTTCAGCACAGGTTGCAGTCGCCAGTTAGTAATTCATATCTATCGGCAGGCCTGGGTTGGGAGAAAAACCGTTTCGGTTCACAAGGCAATTTGTCGGGATTGCGTCTGTCAGCCGGTGGTAGGGCACATCTGGCCGGTGTCGTATCAGTGTACGGTAATGCCGGCTGGGCTCCGAATCTGAAGCACCTGGGTACGCGCCAGGATGTATCGACAATCTCAGTCGAAACCGGTCTTGTGATAGAGCCAATGCCATTTATATCGTTACGTGCAGCCTACCGCTATCACCTGACGGACTACACCGACTCAGTGACAGGCCATGACCGGCGTGAAGTGACCGACGGGTTTCTTTTCGGGGGCGGAATTCGGTGGTGATTTCCACGCAGACAATCACCCAGCAGTTGGCGCAGCACCAGCCGGTATTGTCTAACGCGGGCGATAGCCACGCCGCCGTTGCTTTGATATTAGATAGCGCGGCTTCCACGGACGATCCGGAAATTATTTTCATCGAACGTGCCCGAGTACCGAATGATCCGTGGTCGGGGCACATTGCATTTCCCGGTGGACGACGTGAACCGGGCGATCAGCTGTCGCTGGATACAGCTGTACGGGAAACTGAAGAAGAAATTGGTGTTGATCTATCTGCAGGCCAACTTCTTGGCCAGCTTGACGATTTGACGGGCCGTCGTTCACATCACCTGGTGGTGTCCTGTTTCGTCTTTATGATGAGCAGTGTTGGACCATTCCGTCAGAATCACGAAGTAGCTGATGTCTTCACCCTGCCGATATCTCGGTTGCTAGAGACAAAACGCCAGACCGAGGTGCAATACGAAGCTTGGCAGGGGCAAGTGTTTCCCGCTATTCGGCTGAGTGATCATGAGGAGCCGATTGTCTGGGGCTTGACCTACCGGTTCTTGGAGAACTTTTTTACGTTACTTGGCCATCAATTGCCGCCATCTTAAGCGGATCAGAGTCCTATTTAAGTATTGATAGGACCCCAAAGAAACGGCTATGGTCAGCCGCTAGGCTGTTAACATCAGTTATTACGAACGTGTTACCGAGTAAGATAAACCTATGAACAGAGCGAACCGACGAAAAGCGGACCAGATGCGGCCAGTCTGTTTCGACCGCGGCTTCACACGACATGCAGAGGGCTCTGTACTGATTGCATTTGGTGATACGCGGGTGTTGTGTACCGCCAGCGTGGACAGCACCGTACCCCCGTTTTTACGCGGCCGCGGCCGTGGCTGGGTGACAGCAGAATATGGCATGTTGCCCCGCTCGACTCACACTCGGATGCTACGCGAAGCGACTCGTGGTCGGCAGAGCGGCCGGACCCTTGAAATACAGCGGCTGATCGGTCGAGCTCTGCGCCAGGCAGTGGACCTCGATGCGCTGGGCGAACGAACCATTACCGTCGACTGCGACGTGTTACAGGCTGACGGAGGCACACGTACCGCGTCGATTACAGGCGGCTGGGTGGCACTGGCCGATGCCCTCGACGGGCTGGTAAGAGCTGGCGCCCTGTCTGAAACGCCGCTCGTTGCCCAAGTGGCCGCAGTATCTACAGGTATCGTTGATGGGCAGGTGTTGCTGGACCTCGATTACAGCGAGGACAGTCGAGCAGACACCGATATGAACTTTGTTATGGATAACGAAGGTCGTTTTATTGAGGTCCAGGGGACCGCCGAGGCAGCTCCCTTTACGGAAGACGAACTTCGGCAACTGACTGCAGTTGCGGCAAATGGGATCAGCCAACTTACCGACCTGCAGAACACAGCACGACAATCAGAACAGATGTGAACATGGAGATCGTGCTGGCATCGAACAATCGCGGCAAGCTTGAAGAGCTTCGTGCCCTGTTGAACGGAACGGCGATCGATTGTATCCCTCAAAGTGATCGTGGTGTGCCAGAAGTGGCGGAGACCGGACTCTCGTTTGTTGAGAATGCGATCATAAAGGCGCGCCATGCCAGCCACTTTACCGGCTTACCGGCAATCGCCGATGATTCCGGGATCGAGGTGGACGAGCTGAATGGTGCGCCGGGCATTCGTTCTGCCCGTTATGCCGGTGATAGCGCCTCTGATGCTGACAATACTGCCAAACTACTGCTCGGACTTTCCACTACCGAGACCGACAACCGACAGGCTCGTTTTCGTTGCGAGGTTGTGTTCGTGCGTCATGAATTGGACGCCTCGCCTGTGATCTGCAGCGGAACCTGGGTGGGTCGGATCGCTGAGACGCCACGTGGTGAAAATGGCTTTGGCTATGACCCGGTATTTCTGGTGGGTAACGGACAGAAATCGGCGGCGGAACTTTCTGCTGAAGAAAAAAACCGCATCAGCCATCGAGGCCAGGCTCTGGCCCAGTTGGTAGTGCGTCTGAAAGAGCTGGGAATAGGCTCGAGCCTGGGTGCTTTGCAATTCGGTAGGAAGAAAATATGAAGACACTGGTACTGGTTCGCCATGGTCAGAGTACTTGGAATCTGGACAATCGCTTCACAGGGTGGGTTGATGTAGACCTATCAGAACGCGGTATCGAAGAAGCCAGGACAGCCGGCAATACATTGCGTGATGCTGGTTTTCGGTTCGACATTGCCATGACGTCGTATCTAAAACGCTCCATCCGAACACTGTGGCTTATTCAGGAGATGCTAGATCAGATGTATCTGCCCATCCGGACAGATTGGCGACTCAACGAACGCCACTACGGCGCACTGCAGGGACTCAACAAGAAAGAAACCGCCGAGCAACATGGTGACGAACAGGTGCTTGCCTGGAGACGGGGCTATGCGGTACGTCCGCCGGCACTGGCGGCAGACGATACTAGCCGCCCGGACGCTGATCCACGCTATGCCGGCATCAACGGTCTACCCGATACGGAATCTCTGGCAGATACGCTGCTGCGGGTCACCGAATGGTGGGACGAGATACTGGTCCCGTTATTAAGGAGCGACAGCCGACTGCTGATCGTCGCGCATGGCAACAGTCTACGCGCGATGGTGAAATTTCTCGATCAGATGAGTGAAGACGAAATATTGGAATTCAACATCCCAACCGGGATTCCAATGGTCTACGAGTTCAAAGACAACCTGAGTGTGATTCGTCGCTACTATCTCGCCGACGATGACAAACTGCAATCAGCCGTTGACGAAGTGCGCAATCAAGCCTCAACGAAGGCGAGCTAAAGCGATGACTGCCGGCGGCCGGGTCAGTATTTACCGGGGCCGACTGATTGAGCTCGGACTGGAAACAGCGGTGCTTCCCAATGGCGCCACAATCGAGCTGGAAATCGTTCGACATCCCGGCGGTGCAGTCGTTCTAGCGCTGGATGAGGCAGACAGGGTGTGTTTGCTGCGGCAGTATCGTCACGTCGTCGGAGACTGGATCTGGGAACTACCAGCGGGTGTGATCGAGGCAGGTGAAGACCCGCTTGAAACCGCCCAGCGGGAGTTGCGTGAGGAGGCCGGGCTGATCGCGGCACAGTGGCGCGAACTAGGAACAATGTTGCCTTCACCGGGTTTTTGTAGTGAAGAACTTTGTCTTTATCAGGCAGGTAATCTCTCTCATGTTGGTGCGGATATTCAACCGGATGAGCAGATCGAGGTCCACTGGCATACGCTGGAACAGGTGAGGGCGATGGCAGTTGATGGCCGGATTCGTGATGCCAAGACGCTGGTTGCGTTATACCGATTCGGCTGAATCCGGCGGGTAGTTACAACTCGGCACAGAGGTCGTGACTAGGTCGGAAAATAGTCAGGCTCCTGGCCGCTTTTCCATTTGATGTTGCAACCTAGACTGGGAACCTGTTCAGTTGTCACGGGTTGGCCACTCAGGGCCGCATCGACTGCGCTTTGTAGTGCGCTGCCGTCGACGGGCATATCGTTATTGGGCCGGCTGGCATCAAACTGACCCCGATAGACCAGTTTCCGCTGGCTGTCATACAAAAAGAAATCGGGCGTACAAGCCGCACGATAAGCTTTTGCCGTGTTCTGGGTTTCGTCATATAGATATGGGTAACTGAAATTGTGTGCCAGAGCTTCAGCGGCCATTTTTTGTGGTCCATCGCCAGGGTGGGTACTGATATCGTTAGCTGAGATCGCAACGATGCCAAGCCCCTGATCGGCGTAGCTACGCGCAAAATTACTGAAGCAGTCGCGGATGTGGATCACGTAGGGACAATGGTTGCAGACAAAGGCAACCAGCAGTGCCGGCATGGCAGAGAAGTCACCGAGGGAAACTACCTTGGGCCCGGCGTTGGGATTGGTGTTGGGCAGTTGGAAATCAGGTGCGGGCGATCCCAGTTCTTCCATGATCGATGCAAAGGCCACGAGTATTTCCTCATAAAATTAGCTGATAAATCAACCACATTTTAGCATGCCTCCTCGATATGGCGACCGGGGTAACGGCCTTATCAGCGTGAAAATGGCTACAATATCCGATCTCAGGCAGGAGAGCGAAAAAATGGTGGCTCAAGGACAAAAACTGACCCATCTCAATGAACGCGGTGAAGCGAACATGGTCGATGTCGGTAGCAAAGAAATTACCGAGCGGCGTGCCGTTGCTGCTGGAGAAATTTCGATGCAAGCTTCGACCCTGGCACAGGTGGTTGACGGGACCAATGCCAAGGGTGATGTGCTGGCAGTAGCCCGGGTCGCAGGAATTATGGCGGCTAAACGGACGTCGGAACTGGTACCGTTGTGTCATCCGCTCAGCCTGACCCGGGCGGAAGTGTCCTTTGAGCCTGACCCGAAGAACAGCGTGATTGTCTGTCGTGCTGTCGCTGAGACCCGGGAACGCACGGGTGTTGAAATGGAGGCTTTGACTGCAGTCCAGGTGGGTTTGTTGACCATCTATGACATGTGCAAAGCAGTGGATCGTGAAATGATAATCGGTGCTGTGCGGTTGCTTGAGAAGTCTGGTGGCCGCTCAGGAAACTGGAAACGAGACAGTGAACAAACAGACTGAAGTAATCGTGCAACCAAGTTGTGAGGATGAATACGATCCAGTGTTGCTGCCAGTTGATGTTGCCCTGGCCCGAATCGCTGAAGCGATCACGCCAATCAGTGATATCGAGTGGGTACCTGTTCGAGGTGCCCTGAGCCGGATCTTGGCTGAAGATGTAATCTCGCCAGTTGATGTGCCCAACCACACCAATTCTGCTATGGATGGGTATGCTCTGGCAGCATCTGATCTTTTAGCTGCAGATCTTAAGGTTATCGGTACAGCCTGGGCAGGCAGTGCATACGCAGGACCGGTTAGTCCCGGTGAATGCGTACGCATTATGACCGGCGCAGTGATTCCGGATAGGTGTGACACCGTAGTAATGCAGGAACAAGCCGAGCGCATTGACGATCGTGTCCGATTGGCGCCAGGACAGAAACCAGGCCAGCACGTGCGGCGGGCGGGTGAAGATCTCGCTGCCGGCGAGATCGCCCTGGTGCATGGGCGCTATTTGCTGCCCTCGGACTTGGGAATGGTCGCATCGTTGGGGATCGGGGAACTGGCGGTATTGCGTAAACCCAGGATAGCTTTCTTCTCCAACGGTGACGAGCTGCGGTCAATTGGTGAAACTCTAGCATTGGGCGATGTTTATGATTCAAACCGTTACACCCTGCATGGGATGCTCACCCGCCTGGGCGTCGAATTTATAGACTTGGGCGTAATTCCAGATGACCGTGATCGCATCCGCGAGACCTTTCACCGAGCTGCAGCAATTGCCGATGTGGTAATCACTTCAGCAGGAGCCTCGGTGGGTGACGCCGACTATGTCAAAGAGGTGCTTGATGAAATCGGTGAGGTGAAATTTTGGAAACTAGCGATGAAACCGGGTCGACCATTATCGTTTGGTAAAATCGATCATGCCCATTTTTTCGGCCTGCCGGGCAACCCGGTTTCAGTTATGGTCACTTTCTACCAGTTTGTATTACCGGCGCTGCGGCAGTTAATGGGTGAGGAGAATTGGGCGCCTCTGCGGTTACCAGCGAGGACGCTTAACCGGCTGAAGAAAAGGCCCGGTCGAACTGAGTATCAGCGCGGTTATCTGGTGCAGGATGAGGGCGGTGATCTCACGGTGCACAGTACCGGAGACCAGGGTTCAGGCATCCTGAGTTCGATGAGTCAGGCCAATTGTTTTATTGTGCTGGACATTGACAGCGACGGTGCACAAGTCGGTGACGTGGTGACAGTGGAACCCTTTGCTGGCTTGGTCTGATCATCAACGATCAGATATTCGTCGATGCGTGAGGACGTTGAGCGCTGGGAAGCAAAGTACCAGGCTGCTAACCCAGATCCACAGCTCAGGACTGATCCCCTGTTAAGCTGTCACTTGGCAGACCTGCACTCAGTGGGGTCAGCACTCGACCTGGCCAGTGGGTCCTGCCACAGCGCGGTATTTCTAGCGCAACAAGGATACGATGTTCTGGCGGTTGACTGTAGTGCCACAGGTCTTGCAATTGGCCGGCGACTGGCACAGCGTGAACAGACAACAATTAAAACACTGGCAGCAGATCTCGATGAGATTACGCTGGATAAGGAAGTTTATGACCTTGTGGTTTGTTTCCGATACTTAAACCGAGCACTTTTTTCCAGCATGAAAACCGTACTCAAACCTGGCGGCCTGCTGTTCTTCAAAACGTTTAACGCGCATCATCTGGTGTTATCCCCGAAATTCAATCCGGCATACGTACTCCAACTGGGGGAGTTGTCCCAGTCATTCAGCGATATGGAGATGATTGATCTGAACGACGGTGAGGATCCAAAAATTACTCAATCCTGGATAGTTGCCCGGCGTTGGTAATAGTTATCGGCTGCGGCTGAACGAAGTATCCAGGATTTGGCCTTCGAGACAGTGTTCTGTGCGATCATAGCAATTGTGTACAGATCGACGAAGTCGACTTGCAACCGGTTGCCAGAATCGTCGCAGGTACTCCCCACTGGGTGTGCCGTGATCGACATGGGTCAGTTCGTTATCTTCACGTGCTTGAGATTGATGGACATATCCCTGGAAGCCAGCGGGTCGTTCAGTTGGTTGGTTCATGGCGGATGTTACGTCGATCATCGTCTCGATTCGGTCAAGAATCGGGTGTATTGCGATGGACCCAGCGTTCGCTGTTCTGATCGTCGAGTGTTTCTTTTTTCCAAAAGGGGGCTGTGGATTTCAGCGCTTCCATGATTTCCCGACAGGCGTCAAAAGATGCCTTGCGATGCGCAGACCATACTGCAACCAGAACGATATCTTCGCCTGGGTTGACTGAACCAACGCGATGAACAACCAGTGCTTCGATCAGGTTGTTGGTTTCACATGAAGCGTTAACCAGCGATTCAAGCTGCTTCTCGGTCATTCCGGGGTAATGTTCAAGATACATCGAATGCACCCGGTCGCCATCGTTGTAATCACGCATGGTCCCAACGAACACTGCACAAGCACCGTACTGACCGGCTGATAACATACGATCACGAAAAACTGTGATCTCGGTCCACGGGTCAAAACACTGATCGCGTAGTTCGATGTGCATGAACTTATCTCTTAGCCACCAGTCACGGGTGGAAAAAATGCCACCTCATCGCCGTCTGCAACAGTGTGGTCCGGGCTTGCGTAATTGCGGTTAATTGCAACGAGCATTTCCTCATCGAGTGGCTGATGGCTGACCGCCAGCCAGACGTCTCGGACATCATTGACCGAGTCAGCTTGAATTTCGGTCTGCGCAACACCAATGCGTTCACGCAGGCTGGCAAAAAACCGAACATTGATCGTCATGCTATAGCGATACCCCCTGCATACGGTGTTCTGGAAAGACAAACTATAATAGGCTGTCAACGACAAGGCCACAACAGGTATCGGGAGCAATGACGGCGATCCAACGTGAGTTCATACCGGTAAACATTGCTGTATTGACAGTCTCGGATTCAAGGACCGAAGCCGACGATAAGTCCGGCAAGCTTTTGGTGTCGCGTCTCAATGACGCGGGTCATCAATTGTTCGAAAAGACGATTGTCAAAGACGACATCTTTGCGGTGCGGGCAGTGATCTCAAACTGGATTGCCGAACCTGACGCTCAGGTTGTCGTCACTACAGGCGGTACGGGTGTGACCGGATTTGATGGCACCCCGGAAGCCGTGCGTCCACTGCTCGAAAAAACGCTGGATGGATTCGGCGAAGTCTTTCGCATGATTTCCTACGAGGAGATCGGCACATCAACGCTACAGTCCCGGGCCATAGCCGGGGTCGCTAATGGCACCTATGTTTTCTGTTTGCCCGGGTCCTCCGGCGCCTGTGCTACGGCGTGGGACAAGCTATTGGTACATCAGCTGGATTACCGAACTAG
>Ga0208128_1000262_pt1 | contig 22528 bp, 19 predicted proteins | sample ETNtaG_35_FD_185758 | JGI IMG/M metagenome (GOLD analysis project Ga0208128, IMG submission 185758) | Marine microbial and viral communities from oxygen minimum zone, Eastern Pacific Ocean - ETNP201306PF51B (SPAdes) (version 2) | ecosystem: Environmental > Aquatic > Marine > Oceanic ... | reverse complement strand
CTCCTGGAACAGCTGTTAAAAAGCCAAAGCGGTTCCAGGAGCGGCAACGATTTTTGGGCCGCAATGTCAACTATTTTTTGGTGAGACTCTAAACTCTAGAGAGGTAACTAGCAAGAGAAAAAGGATACCAATAGGGCACATACCCGCCTCCCGTACCCGATCCGTTTCCAGATAAGAGTTTCAGACCTTTAGTCGGGGGAAAGATTGTGATCAATCAAATTCTTTCTTTTGCGACTTTCTATCTATTCCGACTATCAACTGATCCTAGATCCCTCTCAATATGTTGATAACAGAAATTTTTTCTTTTTATTAAACAGAATACTCATTCAAACCGATAAGTTAGTGTTGGCTATAATGCCAGTTGATTGAAGCCATTGACTAACCACATCTTCCTTACAGGCATACCGCGCAAACAAACAGCATAGGGTATATGACCTGACAAAAGATGTGTTTTTTTATGCTTGTTCTTAGCTATTATTTATTATTAAGACAGAAGAAGGGAAAGGATCAATAACTGGCTGCTGATACCCGCCTCCCGTACACGAGTTGCCTACCGCACGGGTTTCAGTTGTAGTAAGTTGAAGTGATTTGACCTAGCTCGAATATCGCAATACAGCAATAAAATGACAACCTGTGCCTGTCATAACAAATAGATGCCAAATCAAGTGATTATAAGCTAAACGTTTGGCCTGGTAGAAGCCAATTCCAACCGTATAGGCAATCCCACCTGACAGAATCCAGAGCACACCTATCTTTGGCATTAAAAGCCAAAGTGGTCTCACCGCAATCAGAACAGTCCATCCCATGCCGATATATAGACCCATCGACAGCTTAGGAAAGCTTCTACCAGAAATTGCCTTCAGACTTATACCCATTAATGCTAAGCTCCATACGATGACGATTAGGCTCCACCCCCACATGCCACCTAGAACGCCAAGTGTGAATGGGGTGTAGGTTCCAGCAATGAAGAGAAAAATCGCGCAGTGGTCGACTAATCGAAATATATTCTTTACTCGACCTAAAGGGAAAGCATGATAAAGCGTTGAGCTCAAATATAGCAGAGAGGCAGTCAAAGCGAAAACCGCATGGCCAATAAGAGTAGTACTTTTGCCTTGTTGGATAGCATTATCAATGAGAACGGGGGTGGCAATCATCACGACGAGAAAACCTAACCCATGACTTATGCAGTTGGCAATTTCCTCGTTCCTCGATTGGGTTGAAGTTTTTGATTCCATCACTTGAAATCGCATTTTAGATTCATATTTGATAATGCAGATGCAGGACCTAACATCAATCTCGCAGCAGAAATAAGACCTATGAAAACCTTAAACACAACACCAACTTAATACCATAGAAGGATGCTTTAGGATTTCAAAGGATTTAATGATTTCACGAACAACTAGCAATATATAGACATCCGTGAAATCGCTCCAAAAAGAGAAGATTTAAACTCTGACCATTTCTTTCCTGATTAGAAAGATTCTAAATCGTTAAAACTCACACTGGGTCCATCTTCAGCCAGAAGCTTTTGAAGTGTTTTCCCACTCTCTTCCATCCGCTAAGCTATGTATTTACCATAGGATTCCCTGTTCTCCTATTTTCAACAAAGATAAGTTTTGATTCTTCCCTGTTTGAGCAGGCTTCAAGTCCTAAACAACCTTCATATGCTACCGTATCAGGCAGAGCAGATGAAATTACATCACGTTGGTCAAATTGTTCCGCTTTGAGTGTAATCTCAACCAATACCATAATCATGATAATCTCCTCGTTGTTGACATCGTCGTTAATTTCGACCAGTTAGAGGCAGCCTTCATTGTAGCGGGCGAAACACGGTTATTGGCCACTACACGCTGATTTTCGTATTTTAACATGTCAAACGCGAATTCGACGCTTTTGATGTTTAAATTGCCCAAAATGGTTCCCTTAAACAAACACAGGTGAGAAAAACGTGGATCACTTGGGTCGAAATAGGGATTGTTTCCTTATGTAAGTTATTCGGTGTGTTAGATTAGGAAGAAATAAACTATTTGGGAGGGGGAAAAGGGTACCAACTAAGGGCGCTGATACCCGCTTGATTATCCCCTAGGGGAACTGAACTTCGTCCTGGAAAAATTCAACTACCTTCATACTTGGCAGTATATTCCATCTTCACGCTTTAAGTAATAAGCCAGACTATTGATTATTCAGCTCTACCATTATTATACAATATGCATTTCAAGGAGGTATCGTTCTGAGAATATCGATTGACACTATTGAAAGGTCTCGGCAGGCTCTTCTTGGTCTACCTGCTGGTGATGCTAATCACCCCACCAGTTGGTTCTGCTATCCGCGTAGCATCGGATCGGATTTAGTAGGAGTGCGCTGACCCTCGATCGGAAGCATCTCGCCAAATTATCAGACATACGTTTTCCCAATCTTTATGATTTGGGTTATAATCTTACTTCTGTTATGAATGTCATTTAGCTAAACTTGAAGTGCCAGATCAGTTGGAAAGCGCAGGTTTTGGGTACTTGTCAGTGTTCTGCCTGATACACAAACAGCAAAATGAGACCGTCCCCGACGCATCTATGTAGTCGTTGTCCCTGGGGTGCCCGGGGCCATCAATTTAGGCCTATAAAACAGGACTTGGAAAATGAAACTTTTAAGCGATCAAGATCGGACATTTTGGCATAAAAACGGGTACGTGGTAATTCCCGACGTTGTTCCCGCCGCCAACTTGACCGCCGTCATCGACGCTATCGCCGAATTTACGGGCAAGAATTTAGCTAACCCGGAGTGCTGGTACCAGGAACCGATGGTCGGCGGTGGGATGGTCAACATGAACCATAACCAGGCCTTATGGGACAATCGCCAGGCTCCAAAGATTCACCAGGCCTTCGCCGAGATCTGGGACAACCAAAAACTGTGGGTCACCTATGACCGAGCCAATATGAACCCGCCTACTAACCAGCATTGGCAGCACCGAGGCATGATCCACTGGGACCTGGACATGACGGTTCGTCCACTTGAACTTTGTGTGCAAGGTGTGCTCTATCTGACCGATACGGCTGAAAATCAAGGCGGATTTCAATGTGTACCCAAGTCACATCACCAATTGAGGGATTGGTTGAAAGCACAGCCGGCCGACCAATTCCCAAAACCAGAGGATATTATCAGGGATTGCCAGCCTGTTTCGGTGTCCGGCCGAGCGGGTGATCTGTTAATTTGGCACAGTGGTCTGCTGCATGGTAACGGCCACAACAGCTCGGATCAACCCCGTTTTGCCCAATATATAGGGATGCAGCCCGAATGGACCGTCCGCACAGCACAGGGGGTAACCATATGCGACGAACAGGGACGGCAAGACCGAATTAACGCCTGGCAGAACGCTCCCTGTCAGCCTTTTGTGGCCCATACCATCGGCGTAGCCGAAGGGTTCGTTGAGCAGTGGTTGCGCCAAGCCGTGGAGAAAATTGACGTGGTGGTTGAGGTGGAGGCAGTGGTAGCACAACCTGAAAACGGAAAGGCGAAGGTCATTATTGAGGCACAGCAGCAGTCTCTGGAAATCGTCGAACAATTGAGTGAAACGACCTTTCGTGTACCAATCAATTACGCCGGCCGAAAAAACCTCCACTACCAAAAACGGCTAACCGATCGAGCAACCGATGTCCTGCGGCAAATACCAGCCGCCACATTTACCCCTCAGTTGGAACCTGGAGATTTGACCAAATTTTTCCAGATAATTGTCGAAGAGCAAATTTGGGGGGTAAAAGAAATGGCTGCATTGATCAATAGCGAATTTGGTCTAAATAACCAGTTGACGCCAGCCCAATTATCGCCGCTCGGACGACGCCTGGTTGGCATTGATGGCTGGGATACTGCTGCTAGCGAATCACAATCAACGTAGATATGGATCTCCATTTAAATGCCTCATAGAAGGAAACGTTTCGTCAACAAGGGTATATTGTAAAACACAACACAGTGACGCTTAAGCAACTCGAAACAGCCAGGGATGCTGTTTGGGTTCACTTGGACGGAGATCGCGTGACGCCCCTTCTACTTGGATCGGTCAGGTGGAGCACAGGGAATGGGACGTCAACCAGCTGGATGGTCGGCTAAGCATTCTGTAAACGTGACCTAAGCTTCTTGAATGCTCAGAAAAAAGGTAATATAAAAACTGTAAGGCAAGGACTTACTTCAGAATCCCCCTCTTACGTATTTCTGTATAATCATCTGCCTGAATTTTTGAGGCGAGTTACGCGTGTATTTAGTTTTTGGTTATCTTTTCTATCCTTCAGTATTGGCTATTTTCTCTTCGGTTGTGGTCATCAACAAAATGCACCTCGCAATCTGGGAAATGCCGATACGAATCAAGGCGACCTGGAGGATGTCATTGCTGTATATCAACAGGCAATTGACATCATTATCCAAACGGTTATATACTGCTTGAACATCTAAGTGGGGGGGGACGGCTACCCCACGGCGTGGCCAATGCCCAGCGCATCGGTGCTGAAATTGAGATGGGAATCTACTAAAAGGGTTGATTCTTCCCCACGCGAGCTAAAGGAGCGAGTGGTACTATCGCCTAAACTGGCTTGTAGTATCCCAAATTCCATCCACCAGGCTCTGGAAATAACATCACCAGTCGAAATTCAGCTGGCGTGACTTAACTGTATAGGAGTTTAGCGATGAAATCTTCTCAGATAACACGAAGGGAATTATTGATGCAGGCCACTACTGGCCTTGTTGGCTGGGCATTTCTGCACTCGCCGCTTCTGGCCTACATTTTTCCAGGCCGAGCAAGGGAGGTACTGGTGCCATTCCTCGATCAACCTCCGAAACCTACATCCTCCTAGGTCAATTTGCTGGATTGGAGCCATCTTGATTCCAGGATGACGCTAAATGATAAATTCTTCCGTGTATCCCACTTATAACACACCTGAGGTGAGTGCCGCCGATTGGAAATTGGTATCGGTAAGGTTGAGCAGCCCTTGACCCTGACGTTAAACGACATTAAAGGGCGACAAAAGCAGAATGTCATCTACACTTTGGAATGTTCGGGTAATCATGGTTTCCCTACGTTCATCGGTGCCATTGGGACGGCAAAATGGTCCGGTACACCGTTAGCCTCTATTTTGGAAGAGGCCGGTATCCTGAAGGATGGTATCGAAGTGGTTTTCTTCGGCAGCGATGAAGGAGAAGAGGAAGTCAGGAAAATACAAATGCGCCAGAATTTTGCCCGTAGTTTGTCTATTACCGAGGCCATGCGGCCTGACAATCTCCTCTGCTACGAAATGAATGACGTGCCGCTGCCCAAAGGTAACGGTTTTCCGGTGCGGTTGATTGTGCCAGGTTGGTACGGCATCGCTAACGCGTGAAATGGTTAAAGCGCATTGAGGTCCGTGATACCCGCTATATGGGCCGTTTTATGGCTAGAGATTACGTGACGATCCGCGAAGAAAAAAGGGGTGGAAAATCGGTTTGAATGGAGACGTCTCTCGGGCGAACGCAGATTAAATCCTTAGCGGCCAAGGTGACCTATGTAGGTGAAAAATACCGCATCTACGGTGCCGCTTGGGGGCGACCTATAAAGTGGTCGAAGTTCGTATCGACAATGGGCCTTGGCTCGAGGCAATTTTTACCCTCAAGCAAGAAGCCAAACACGTATGGAAAATTTGGCCTATGACTGGAATAACCCATCCGCTAGCGAGCACACGGTTGTCTCTCGCGCGATCGACGCCGAAGGGAATGTCCAGCCAACGATGGACGATCCTCCCATTGCCGACAAGCATACTTACTGGGAAAGCAACGGACAAGTGGTCCGGCGAATTCAAATCAACTGATACGGTGGTAGGCTGGTAGGCAAACGCTATCCGTGGGGAAAGGAGATCAGCCATAATAATGCCAACTATGGTGGTACAGATAGCAAGGACAAATGGGGCAAATGTGCACCAGTAGGCAGTTCAAGGCCAATGGATATGGACTACATGGCTGGTAATGTGTCTGAATGGTGTGATAGCAGGTGTTACAACCATTACCTACTTAAGAACCCACTTGACCCACAACCGTCAACATCTGATGTGCGGTGTTGCACGGAGGATCGTGGTTCTCCGATTCTAAATACCCGCGCATTGCAAGACGTGAAAACTTTGGCCTACTAAATGGGGTTAATAACAACCTCTGATTTCGTTGCGTTGTATCTGTGAATTAACTACCCTTAAGCCGCGCGCAGCACGGATGTTATAAGCGACGAAACCGCACTTTTACCACCGGCTAGCAGCCATCACGCCGAAGACAGTGATATAACAGGCAGACAGTCAAGATGCGGGGTTAGCTTGTGTGGCAGCGTGCCCAGAGGCTTCACCCGGAAACCTATTTGGCTATAATTACAAAGTTTAGAAAACAGTTGGAGAAAGTATAGTGCGGGAACTTAGTTGGATGTTACTGGTGCTTTTGGCCTTTTCAGTTTATGCCGAAGATGAAAAATAAGTGGTGGCAACAAGTGCTGAACCACCAGTCGAAGAAAAAATTGAATATAAAAAGAGTCTAAATTAGCTTGGGAGAAAGAGGAATAAAATGAAACAGCCGAATGTGGTTTACCTTTCCAGTAGTGCACACAGCGATTGGCGTAGCACGGTCAAAACTCAATATCAGCATTCTGCAGATGTCATTCTAGTTGGTCCCTGTGAAGAACACGGCCTGAGTGATACCATGGGAGCCCCTGGTGACTTGCGACCAGGGCATAAACTCCGCATCACTCAAATGTTGAGTAAGAGTCATATCTTGTTTGGTTATATCCCCAGTGATCGATATCGATCATTCAACATTATGTTGGAAATTGGTCTGGCCTATGCCTGGGGAAAGAAAATAATCTTGGTCAATGAAGCCAGAAGCTTAGATTCAGAATTGGGTCTGGCTCTTTCTTGTGTTGATCAATACTTTCCTTGCCTGGATCAAGGTTTAGGTTATCTTCAGCAATTATTGTCTGAATCCGCGGTCGATCCGGCCCAGGTTAACTATTCTTTAGGACAACAAGTTGGGGACACACTTAGCCATCAGGTCTATCTTTCCGGCCAACTCCAGCCTTCCAACTGGATAGAGGTCATAAAGAAACACTACCACCCTTACCCAGCGGTGGTGTTTAACCCACTGCATGACCTAGCTGAATTAGCAGCTAGCGATATTTTATTTGCCTACCGGGATGAAGATAACAATCGTCTGTTTAACATTCCGCTGACTGTCGGTTATGCCAGTGCGCTAGCCAAGAGAATTTTGTTTGTCAACCAAGGCGACCACCATTCGCATGCCTACGACTATGTCAAGCCATTTGTGGATGGTTACTTTATCAATTTTGAACAAGGGTTAAAGTATCTGGATTATACTGTGGGGATTGAAAGTCGTTTATAGGCGGGGAAGGAATAGATTGATAGCTAGACACTTAAGCTGGGGGATACCATCGCTGATAATCAACCGTTTGCTAGCCGTTCAGCGGCTGAATCAGATTGGTTCAATCCAACTGTTGAAAGCCAATCTCAGTCTGGTTCAAATGGCATCTATCTTGAGTTTTTAGGTAATGCCTTTTACTCTCAGCTAACTATGATCGATTAGTTAGATCAAATACTGTCTTCCGGCTAGGATTATCTTATCCCAACCCGGACTGGTTTTCTATGGGTTCAGTTTCCACCACTGACTTTCAGTTTACTTTAGTTCCTCTTATGCTACGTTAATTTAGCTGATTCCAATCAGCAGCAGTTAGAGATCGACGGGGGAATTGTTCCTTCCAGGGAAAGTTACAATGACAATGAAACTACTTGACATCACTCCGCTCCTATTCGGCTCCAACAGAATGGCAGTTCCATAGTGATTATGAAATATTATCGTCGATTACCACCAGCCTGAGATAAAGGCAATAGCTGTTATGGCCCCTAATTGAAAAATCTCAGAAACCGTTCCGGGATTTGTTGTTGGTTCGACACACTAGAGGAGATGACACAGCTAGACTGTCTGAAGCATTGACCGCAAAAAAAGTGCAGGAGAAACTGGAATCCAAGGTGAATCCGTCTCAATAGAAACTGCCTATATCAAAGCAGGTAAGCCATGAGCCGACGCTACAATGCATTTATTACCTCTGATGGAATGGGAATTCTAGTAGGAAACCAGGCTGAAATAAGACTGCCTGACATTCAAAGTAGATTCACCACAAGATTTTTGGTTGCATGTGGCCGATATTCCGGAGGCACATGTAATTGTACGTAATTCATAAGAAACTGAAGAAACTGCCCCAAAAACACTCCACCAAGCAGCGTCAATGGCCGTCTAGCACAGCAAAAGCCAGCAGTAGAGTTGCCGAAGAAGCGGAAAAAATGTACACTTCACGCATTAAACGTATGGAGGCAAAAGGGCTAAATTCAGATGTGAGTGACAAAGAATTCATAGAATGGTGGAAATTCCAATTGTTGGATGAATCGGGGCTCCTAAAAGACAATTTTTGTTAGTGTAAGTGAAGGTTACCGAAGCTGAAAGCCCATAAACTAATTGGTGTTCCAACCCTCATGGATTGTTGTTATCGCAAGAAAACATGGATTCTGAAATGCCTCGGCCAAGTTTTTTCTGTGATTAGTATAGGGCACTAATATGTCAACACAGCTGTTTATCGTTTATAAAGAATTGGAGTAGGAGGCAAATTTAACTGGAAAGGTATGACATGATCTTATCCGTAAAAGAAGTAGAACACTTTAAGCAACAGGGTTATTTGATTCAAGAAGGAGTCTATACTAGTAGCGATTTAACACTACTCCGTCAGGGACTAACAATTTCCGTTCAAAACAAATGCAACCAATTAATGGCCCAAGGACTGTTGGATCAAGACTTTGCGCAAGAGCCTTTTGAAACACGATTAGCACAACTTTATAAACACAATCAGGAGGCTGGACGCCAAATTTTAGGCTCCATCTGGTCCGGCAGTTTTCATGGCCCCGGTATATTAAAAGCCTTGCGGCATTCTCCGCTGATCAATCGTGTGTCTGACCTGATTGGTCCTGATATCGTGGCCACTTCTATTTATCGGATACGGCCTAAAGTACCGGGGCACTTACAGAGTGAAGTCCCCTGGCATCAGGACGCCGGTTATTCAATGCCACACTGCTACGACTATGAGATGATTACTTGCTGGATTCCGCTGGTTGATGTCAACCAAGAAAATGGTTGTTTATGGCTAATACCAGCTCAGCACCAGTCAGGTATTATTCAACATTATACAGAGGGTCACGCTGGCTATTTGGAAATTGCTCCTGAGGAAATACCGGCGGGTGCCATTCCAATAGAGATGCCTGCCGGCTCAGTGTTAATAATGACGGGTATGACCCCACACGCCTCGTTCGAGAACAGAAGTGATATCGTTCGCTGGAGCATAGATCTACGTTATCAGGATTTTAATGTGCCCAACAACATAGATGAGAAACCTGAGGACTACATCGTTGATCGAGACCCGGTGACGATGGCTTGTCATCCAGGCGAAGCTTACTTCGTAATTAGAGACACGAAAAATCCGGGCCGTGAGATGAAAGATCCGATTGAGTTTGCCAAACTGCGTCAAAGGTGGAACCAAAGCCGAATAAGAGGGGTAGCAAGTCGATGGACATCTCTATCTGAACGTGAAAGAGGTGAGAATAATCTGGAATAATAGGACGGGGACTAAAATTAAAATAACTGAGCAAGCCAGCTACGGTTACGGAAGATTTGATTGTTCCCAGGATCGTCGTTAGTGCCAACATCTGCTATTCCCGCCACACCCGCATCTTCACGCCACACCCGCATCTTCATTCTGTGTAATCAAGGATCTCCTGACGGTAGTACTCGCACCATTTGAAAAATACCGTTTAGCTTATTTAGTTATAGTACTGGTTTCTACTATCGCATTCGCCCTGCTACAATAGACACCACTAGCCTCACAACCACTTATGGCAGCATTCTGAATAGTTGGTTTAGCAGAACCATATGCATAAATGCCTTGTCCTAGGCAATCATAAATTGAACTGGACTCAATAAGGGGTGTAGCATCATTCCAATCCACGATCCCCGTACTACAGTTTGTAACTGTCACCTCCAGAATGTGAGGTTTGGAAGCGTAAATTCTGATTCCAGTAGACGCCCTATTAATTGTGACTTTATTTATGAGGGGGTTGGAATTATTGCAGTAAATTGCAGGACTGGATCTGTCATTGGAAATAGTAAGGTTTTTTAACGCTGCGTTAGCTCCAACATAAACTTCTATAGACCCTTTAATTATTGTTTTGTCCTTACTTTTTCCAAGTAAAGTGACACCAGATATAATTTTTAACACCCTTTCTTCAAAAGTACCCTCATCGATATACGCAACCCTGAACAATCCTTCTATCGTTACGGATCCAGGCGCCGAGGGGCTAAACTATGTAGTAATTCCCGCTATTTGAATCGAGATAGACTGGAAACTCTAGTCTTGGAAATGGTGTCAGAAGTGGTGCTAGAAAAAGGGCACCTAGAACAGTACTATCAAAAGTGCCTAGAAGAATATAACCGCCATCAGGGAGAAGAGAAGAGGAGTTGAAGAGACCGCGCCAGCAACTGAAAGAATTGGAGCAGCGAATCGAAAACGCCACCGAGGTGCTGATGAAGAGTCCGAGTTTAAAGGACCGGTTCATCCCCAAGATTCAATCAGACGAAGAGAAGATTAGGAAAGTCAACACCAAGATCGAAACCAGGAACCTGGCTTCAACTCCGTCAGGGGTAGATTTGCTTAGTTTCAGGCAGGAGATGGGACAAGCTTGGCAAGGGGAGCAGCAGATACAAAAAACCGCCTTAAGTTCATTGATTCATAGAATCGATGTAACTCAAGACGGTCAAGTCAGAATCGAATTAATACCCGCGCTCTCGGTAATACCCCGTAGGGGGTATACCCCTCGTGCTGATATCTTATAACTACACCCACACTTGGCAGTATATCCCACCTTAAAAATGGGTGATGAAGATAGAAAGTTCCGAAGTGAATCCTACTCGAGTATCACCATCTTACGTGTTTCTGTATAATCTCCAGCCTCAATTTGATAGAAATATGTTCCTGAAGATACTTGCTCTCCATCTTCAGTTCTTCCATCCCAATAAGCTAACCTATCTCGACTAGCATAATAACCAAATGATTGGAATCCCATATCTAAAGTCCTGACTATTTTTCCTGTCGTGTCATAAATGTTAATAACTACTGCTGAATCTTGACCGAGATGATATGGAATCCATGTTTCTGGATTAAATGGATTAGGATAATTTGCCATCAGAACTGTTTCTTCTGGTTTCAACGACTCTAGAATCTCTCTCAATACAGATATTCCCTGGCTAAATTCAGTTGACTTATCATTGGCTTGTTCAGCTAAACGAATCCAGTTTTCAACCATTGAGAACACCGCAATCGGTTGTTTGGCCATTGCTGGTGCAGCACCTTGACCAAAACACTGTGCTACCACAATGAGGTCAGAGATGTTGACCACTTCATCTCCGTTAGTATCAGCACGAGTTTTAGATTCTTGACCAAAGACCTGAGCAACTACAATCAGGTCGATATGCACCGTCCCATTAGCATCCACATCTCAAGGCGGTCCAGGATTGCATTGTGTCAAAGTAACAGAGCAGCGCATTGATGACATATTACAGTAGAATACCAACAATTGGTACTTTACCACCAGACTGTCGATAATTCTCTGAGGCGAAAAAGTACCCCTATGACTCCTCCTGGAGAGGCCTTTGATGTAGTTCAGTGCCTAAATCGGTCTATCTTGGCTCTATATGAGCATTTCCACCCCCTTCATGGATGAACTGCTAAAAATCGCTAACAGCCGAGTTACCCGCCAGTTAACCGCTGAAGAAAAAGAGAGGTATCGTGTTCCGGATTGATAGTTGCTTGCCAAGTAACAAATCAGTGAAAAAATCCTGTCTGGACGAACTTGCGCACGCAATCTGATCGGAGATATGGCTGATGCTCCGGAGAAGCATAGTATAAAACTAATTCTATACTACCACCATGGGGTGGAAGATCATTAATGGATTAAAGCTTCTGGTTTCTTGAACAAAGACAAATCTCAATTCTTTAAGAATGAAGCAAATATATTAACAGAGATTAGCTTACGGTATGGCAAAAAAGTAGCCGGTTTTTGGTTCGATGACCACAATCCTATGCAGCCTTTTGAAAAGTTGTATAGGGCAACAAAAGCCGGTAATCCTGACCGGATCGTTGCCTGGAATAGCTGGATACTCCCAATAAGCACCAAATTTCAGGATTACTATGTAGGTGAATTCGGCGGCGCTTTGATCTTACCGGATACAAGTTATTTTGGAAAATCAGGGCCAGCGGTGGTCTTCAGCCGCATGGCATGATTTTTGGGGATGATCCTTGTCATCATGACCACCCTGACACCAATATCGAACCACCCAGATTTGCGACGAAACAACTCGTCGATTATGTAAAGAAATGTATTGCTAGCAATTTGGCACAGATGAGATCTCTGCGCCAGGTAATTAGAGGAAAGTAAGCATTAGAAGAGGCGGCTTTACCACTGGCCGAGGAACGGCTAGCTATCGGCGCTGATTCCAAAAGATTGATGAACTGGATTAGGTTGGGTATGTGAATTCGTTAGTCCAATCGGCTCTCTGCTTGAGATTGTCGGTCACAGTTCTAAATCCCTCTAGCTGACAGTTTAAATCCGTGTTAAAATCTTCCTGACTATCACATCAGCTTAAATATAAAAGTATAATCGACAACTGAAAAGCAGGAGTTATGCATGCAAAAACGACCCCTTGGCCAAACGGGTGAAGACCTTTCAATCATCGGTTTCGGCGGGATTTTGGTTGCCAATACTGAACAGGCCGAGGCCAATCGATTGGCTAAATACGCCTTCGATCAAGGCATCAATTACTACGATGTCGCTCCGGCCTACGGCGATGCCGAAGAGCGATTAGGTCCGGCTATCCGCGACTTCCGTCAGGATATATTTTTGGCCTGCAAAACGGGAAAACGCTCCAAAGCAGAAACCATAGACGAACTCCATCGCTCGCTTCAGTGTCTAGAAACCGACTATTTCGACCTCTACCAACTACACGCCATGATGTCAAAAGATGATCTGGACCAGGTCCTAGCGGTGGGAGGTGCAATCGAAGGCCTGATCGAAGCCCGTCAACAGGGCTTGGTTCGTTATCTCGGTTTCTCTGCTCATTCCGTTGAAGTCGCCGTGGACTTAATGGGTCAATTCGACTTTGATTCAGTCCTGTTTCCGGTCAACTGGGTTAGCTATTTTGAGGGCAATTTTGGCCCACAGGTGATGCAGGAAGCTCAAAATAAGGGGGTAGCTCGTTTGGCGCTGAAAGGAATGGCCAAACGAAAATGGGCCGATGGTGAGGACAAGTCCTCCTTTTCCAAATGCTGGTATGCTCCGGTGACCACGGAAGAAGAAGCCCGGTTGGCCCTCCGTTTCGCTCTGTCCCAGCCCATCACCGCGGCCATTCCTCCGGGGGAAGCAGCTCTGTTCGACTGGGCATTAAAAATTGGCCGGGATTTTAGTCCGATGACGGAGGAGGAGATCAAGCAACTGAAACAACGATCAACGGGTCTAACACCGATCTTTCAACACGTGGCATAGATAAGACCCAAGGCATTCACCATCCGAGGATAAGCCCGACACTGTCCTATGGTAGTATGTGATGCAGCCGGAGGTGGACTAGCGGGCAAAAGTGGCGGGGAATGTATATGAATGGTGTGCCGACTGGTATAGTAGCTCTGATTACTATAGCAAATCGCCAGCTAAGAACCTTCCTGGGCCGGGCATAGGCAAATACCGGGTGTTGCGGGGTGGTGGTTGGGACAACGGTGCTGACTACTCTGATTACTGGGCCCGACTCCTGCGGATTTCGATGTGTGTCAGGATTGAATTAATTACTCTTGAACCGCACGAAGTGCGTTCCTGTTACGGGTTTGCCACAAAGACGGCGCGTAGGAGGTTGCAAGAATGTGTGCCCTTCAAAGTGCAACTTCCGCACTTTAGAAGGCTTTTTGCGGGTTTCTCCGCGCCATTTATGAAAGTGGTCTATCTCCTAGCGTCCCTGTTTTTTAGCTCCAAAGCTGTCATGCTACCCCAATGCGCAAAGTCCCAAACCCTGAGAGTACGACAAGAATACTTCGAAATGTCTCTATCGACAAGCACGAGAATCCAGGTAGCAGGACTTGATGGTTCAAGTTTGCTGATAGAGATAGATGCCACCGCCGTAATACCCGATAAGTAATCAGTCTAAGTAAATGTTATGAAGGTACAAAATCCGCCCCTCGATCCTGAGCCTGTCCGCCAGATGCACCAACTCTGGCTGGCTGCCTTTGGAAATGATTTCGTGTCAGATGTCCCGGACGATTTGCTTTACGGTGAGGAGAACCGCTGGAACCGAACCAATATTTACCGACATATATCAGAGGAGCAGACGATATCTACGGCCATTGTAATCAGACCCCTCGCTCTCCCGTCTCTTGGAGGTCTTGGGGAGGTCTCCACAGCCCCCGGTTCAGAGGTAAAGGATTGGCAACAAGAATATGTAAGCAGCTGGTGGAAGATTTTCAAAGGACTGAAGGTCTCGCGCTATTTCTCGGCACCGTAAATCCTGGTGCGGCCAGAATATATGAGCGTCTCGGTTGGCAACACATAAATGGGTCCAAGTTAATGGTGAATTTATCTGGTACCGATGACTACGATAGTTTTATTCGCAGATATTTTGCCACTTCTATTCCTAGCAAAATATGTAGAGCAAAGCCGGCATCTAGGATACCAATAATACCTTTAGTTATTTTCCCTCACGCTTGGTCAATTTTGGACTCTAACATTTCGCTATACTCGACCAATATCGAGCCGCAACTATCTTGTCTGGGATTGTACAGGCGTTACGATTATCTGAGAACCCACTGCCAAGGTGAATGGTTTACTGTGATAACTGAAGAGGCAAAAGTCCTAGGTCTAAGTAGCGCGGTTTACAAAGGTGGCAACAGATATCAGGTAGATGGTTTTTGTCACCCGGATCACGATTTTTTTTTGCTCGACTCATTCAAACTGCCGTTCACTGGTGTAACTCCAAGAAGGCTGTAGAGATTAGATTCAATGTTTCAACACAGGATAAAAATAAGGAAAACCTCGTTAGAAATATCGGATTTAGGACAATGAAGGGGGAAGCCTATCTTGAATCCGGTAACAGAAAAACTCGGACCTTGCTATATTCCACGGGCTAACCGCATATTTCTCAAGAGATGATTGAACCATTACGAATTAACATTCAAATCATTCAGCGATAAAATGTAGGCAATTAAAAGGTAGTAGTGAAATGAAAGTAGCTCTTGTGACTTGAGTCTGCCATTTTGGGGGATAGTATCCGGTAACTTGAGATATCAGACATTATTGATGTGTTTATAAAGAGTGAATATAATGCGAAAATTTAGTTGGATGTTGTTGGTGTTTTTGCCCTCTTTGGTCCATGCTGCAGATGAAAAAGCTATGGCTATTGAAAGTATGGAGGAACTGAAGGGAATTACGGCGAAGAAGATCATTTGGAAGAAAGATAGGGCGGTGATGATATCTATTCCGGCTTCGGATACTATCAAATCTTTTTGGATGGGCGTTACCGAAGTTACAGTTAGTCAGTTTAAGAAGTTCTTGGAATCATCAGGCTACAAAGGCGAAGACCCTGATGATCCAATTGATTGGGACGATATACGATCAAGGGTGGTTTGATCAACACCGATAACCAAATAGCATTTGTAGGATTCTAAGAACTAGAAAATTTTATCCCATTGTGATAGGCTGGGAAATTGAAACCGGAGGATAGACATCAGAACCAATTTCCTGGGTTGGTTGATATTTCTTAGTTATGTTTATGTGCCAGCAGCTCAAGTGGAGGAGGAACTGGTTGTGGAACAGTTACGTGTTCTAGAAGGAGATCACCAACAAACTCTCTGGCATTATCTTCTTGCTCAATGCGACCAATTGGATCTACAGAGAGCTGGACGTCTAAACACAGCCCTTGAAACATCCGAAACACTAAAACAGCACTTACAATACTTGCAACAATCGTATCAGCAATTATTGGGCGATTTCCCTTTAAAGACACCACTTAATTCTATGGTCACAGGCCAGTTAATTGGTGAGGGATTTAGAATTGAAAAGATCTTGTTTGAGAGCTTTCCGAATCATCATGTTACTGCTCTTCTCTACTTGCCCCACGGATCGGGAGTAGGGCCGTGGCCCGGCATACTGTTTGCCTGTGGTCATTCTGTTAACGGCAAAGCCTACGCGGCCTATCAGCAAGCTTGTGCTTTGCTAGCTCAACACGGTTTCGTTGTCCTAAGTTATGACCCTATTTCACAAGGAGAACGGACACAACTTCCTTCAGCTTCTCGCTATGGCACAACTACTCATACATTACTAAACATCGGTGCACGTCTAGTTGGACGTAGTGTAGTTTGGTACGAAGCTTGGGATGGAGTACGCTCTATTGACTATTTGTTGAGTCGTCCTGAAGTAGATAGTAGTAAGCCAGTTGGCATGACGGGGACTAGTGGCGGCGGTACGCAAACTACTTTTCTGATGGCACTGGATCAGCGAATTGGTCCCGCGGCTCCTTCCTGTTACGTTATGCAACGTACCACCAAGTTTCGAGGACGTAATGGTCCCGCTGATGGGTGCCAGCATTTACCAAATGAGGGGATGTATGGGATTGATCATATCGACTATTCTCTGATGCGCGCGCCACAACCAACCGCCGTATTGGCCGCAACTCGAGATTTTTTCGACATTGAATCCACTCGGGAAACATGTCAGGATGCCGTATCTGTTTTCAAGGTATTAGGAGAGCCTGACCGATTTCACTTTTTCGAAGCTGAAGCAGAACATGGTATGCACCGGGAACATCGACAAGAGATGGTTCGCTGGTTTAGGCAATGGTTTTATCAGGATCCGAGTTCGGTGCTTGAACCTGAGGAATTGCAAGTTTTCTCAGAGGAACAAGTTCAGGTAACTCGAACTGGACAACTTGTGACTGACTTTGCGTCTCAAGTGAGTGTCGCCGATCTTTCTCTGCAGGAAGCGCATCGCCTGTCCACTTCCCGAGAATCATTTTGGCGAGATTACTCATTAACCGATTGTCTGAATGAGATCCGTGATTTATTAGGTGTTCGAAGTGGCCTCGCCCCTCCAGAGGTTGAGTTAGTTGGGAGGATCAAGCATCAGCGGATAACGATTGACCGTTTGATATTGCGGAGACCCGGAGAGGTACCAATTCCTGGGTTACTGTTCCAACAACAAATAGATACCAACACCAATCGCACGGTAATTTATCTTCATTCCCAAGGTAAGGAGATAGAGACTGAGGGAGAAATAAAGGCACTTCTGACCACAGCGAGCAGCGTTTTGGCCATCGATGTGCGGGGTGTCGGGGAAACTCGGGACCAAGGAAGTAATGCCAAGTACCGTAGTCATGATCATCGCGTTGGAACGGTCGCCATGCATATTGGTCGTCCTATAGCAGGACAAAGGATAGAAGATGTACTGATGGCAGTCGACTTTCTAAAAGATGAAAGATCGGGTTTTAACCCATCTTCCGGTAGAGAACTACACTTGGTTGCGGTCGAAGCCATGACACCGTTGGTGCTCCATGCCGCAGTATTGGATCCCCGTATTGAAACTGTTGAATTACGACGCCCATTGATTCAGAGCTGGATAAAAGATGTGCTGTCTAGTCCGTTACGGAGAGAAATGGAAGGGTTAGTGGTACCAGGGGCATTGGAAAAGTATGATCTACCGGATTTAGCTCGAGTTTTGGAGGAACGGCTGTTAGTGGTTGATAACGATTGGGATTATCCTTCCAACTGGGAATCAAATTAGCACAATTCACTACAACGTAAGTGTCAAGAATAGAGTGCTTGGATAGGAATCAAGCCTCAGGCGGCTTCGGGCGGTTGCCAGTAATCATTCCATTGGTAATTGAGAATCATTTGTCGCCAACATAGAAGACGGTCGGCCCCAGTCCGACTCCAGTTGTGCCCTCTCAATTTCTGTAGCGCTGATTGTAGTTACGATGCTGATTGGAGCTTACTTCAGGATCACCATCTTTCTGGTTTCCGTATAGTCACCAGCCTGTAACTGATAGAAGTAAGTGCCACTAGCTATCGTCTCACCTGTTTCAGCCTTGCCCTCCCAATAAAATCCCGATAAACCCCTTGTGATCGCCAGCCATCTTCTCTCTGTTACTTGTCCTGTTCCAGCGGAGAGACACAGGTATGGGTAAGTGGTTGCCATCCCAGCAGTCGCCTGGCTTTGGATAGGTTGATTTCCTGCTGCTGTTCGTCGCCAGCGATAAATACGGCTTCAAAACCGGTCTGGGTGGCTGAAACGGCTGCCAGGTAAGCGTGGGCTAAATCCTCTTCGTCGGTCCACCAGATATGAACTGGGTTCAACTTGGGTTGGTTTCGCCGCTCCAACCATTGTGCTCTGGTAGACGGACCGGTAATCCGTAAAGCCATAATCGACATTCTATGTTCACGACAGAAGTATCGACAAATTTGTTCGCCGAATCCTTTGGTCAATCCATAGACACTGGGGTTGTCCAATGGCAGTTCATCCTCAGACGGGAAGTGATTACGCGTCCTCTCGTGAACAGTAAAAGTACTGGTGTAAACGCCACGCTGAATCCCCTCTTCTTTGGCCACATGTAACAGTAGATGCACTCCCATGATGTTAACCTGATGGTTCACTACAATGTCCTCAAAAGTAGCGGCCGAAGAGATTTCGCTGGTCGGGTTTTTCATCGCCATATAGATAAAGGTGTCCATCCCTTTCAAGGCTCGCTGAATCGCCCCTGGGTCGGTGACCGACCCCTCTATATACTCAATCTCTGGATCGTGTGGCGGGACTACATCTAACACCCGAAGCTGGTGCTTGGATTTGAGATATGGAGCAGTCATAGTGCCAACCCGACCTGCTCCGCCAACCAGTAGTAACTTCACAATAATACCTCCTCGACTCTGATTAGGATCGGACGTCAGGTTAGTCCTCTCCAATAATGTCAATTCCGAGTTCTTGGGCTGTTCGATGCAGGAGAGTGCTGGCTTCCGGTAGTTCGGCCTCACTGCTTCCTTCCACGATCAGCGGGTAGTCCGGATTCAGGTCTTCCATCCGGCGAAGATAGGTTTTGAAATCCAGCATTCCTTTACCTACAGAGGCGGTTGGTAAATGGAGGGTATGGGCATTAGTGATGGTGACATCCTTAGCGTGCCCACTGACGATGTGTTCACCCAAAACGTCGAACATCTGGTGAATGGCCTCATCGGTTCTAAAAATCGTCTTGAGTGTGATCCAGTTAGCCGGATCCAGGTCAGACCTGACCCATGGTGAACCGACGGCGTCGAGTATCTCCTTTGTTACCCGCTCGTTTTCCAGCACTACCAGTTGGTGTCCTTCCAGACTTAAATAGACCTGATTATCCTCAGCCGCTGAGGCAGACTCTTTCAGGCTCTTGATTAACTGCTGCCGGCTTTCAAGGTTCCAATTGTCTGGATGTGGATTCCAAGGCCCCGTCGGATTGATCGAACCGGGGCCGGTATCTATTCCCCGGGCGCCTAGGTCCCCAGCGATTTTCAGGGCTTGTTGGAGGACTCGAACCGCTTGTCGACGCTGAGTCTCGTCGGGATGAATTAAAGGCTGCCAGTAGCCGGTGGCTTGATAGATTCGCAGCCCGTGATCGGCCAATAGATCGCGAACACGGTGGCATTTAGCAGGTGCGGTTTCAAAGGGGTCGTTATCACCAAATCGGGTGAATACGCCAGAGAACCCGAGGGCTTTGACCCTTTTAGCCATCTCCGGCGTGAAGTCATCCATGTTACGGGGAAGAAAGGCCCCAGACATTCCAAGATGCATTAGGATCTCCATTGTGGATTAGATGGATATTTATCTCACAACTTCCATCCTCTGTCAAGGTCGCTTCGCTTATCAAGCCGATTTTAATAACAACTTGATAGCGTTCAACCTGATCCTTGCACCAATCTGCTGAATCCTGTATGCTATCCGATAACGATTTTGTCTTTGGTGAAGGGGAATTAAAAATGAGTCAGAATGGAAAGATGCACGTTGGCGTTCAGGGAATCGGCACCTCCAAGCAGGAACTGGAATTTTTGGTACGACACGGTGTCACCCATATGGATGCTGCGGTCAGCAACACAGAAGTTGAAACGCTGGTACGCCACAAGGAGGAAGCGGCTGAACAGGGGGTCAGTTTGGAGATGATCCATATTGGTCTGTCCGCTAGCATCACTTTAGCAGAAGATCCACAACGCGACCGGGATCTGGAAAGCGTTTGCCAGACGATTGAAAATGCGGGGCAGGCCGGAATCCGGGGCTTAAACTATAATTTCTGCATTTTACCACATCAACGAACCGAAAGCACACCTGGGCGGGGTAGCACAACCTATAGCACCTTCGATCTGTCCAAATACGATAACCAAACCCTGTCCCCAGCGGGTCGAGTCAGTCGGAACGAAGCTTTTGACCGGATCGGTTACTTTCTGGAACGCGTAATTCCCGTCGCTGAGCAGTACCAAGTGCAGATGGCCGCTCACTTTAACGACCCACCAGCACCGATTCTAAGGGGCGTGGAACGGTGGAACTACCCCGTCTTCGACGGTCTGAAACGGTTTGTCGATCTGGTGGACAGCCCCTATAACGGGTTCAATTTCTGCCTTGGTACCGCTTCTGAAGGATTGGAAGATCCCGGCACTGAAATCTACGACATTGTCCGTTATTTCGGCCAACGAAAGAAGATTTTCAACATTCATTTCCGCAACATTCGGGGCGGCCTCCACCATTTTCAGGAGGTCTGGCCGGATGAAGGCGATGTGGATATGTATCAGGTGACAGAAACGTTAAGTCAAGTTGGTTACCCCTACATGTTAATGCCCGACCACGCTCCCCACCATCCAGATGATGTGCCTCCCAAAGGCGTGTCAGGACGTGTTCGCCAAGCCTGGGCCTTCCAGTTTGGTTACATTATCGCCATGATACAGGCGGTAGAGAGGCCAGGAGATAAATCAGTACTGACTAATTAACCCAATAATATAGTTATTCGGTCCAGGTTAGGCCTATATGATCAAACGCAACACAGAATCAATTTAAGGATCTACTGATGAAAAAAGGTATCCATATCTCTGTCGGAATAAAAGGGGCAACGATTACCGGTGATAATAATCGCGTTTTACAGGCCGCCGTCGATTACGTCAGTGGTTTGGGGGGCGGGACAGTTCAGATTCTGCCCGGCACCTACCAGATGAAAGATTCACTCCACCTTAGATCAAACGTTAGGTTGATCGGTAAACCCGGACAAACCGTTCTACAGAAAGCAGACGGGTTCATCTCGCTGCTTTCCACCGATGGTGATTACGGAGAAGAGCAGATCTCCTTGGCCAGCCCCACCGGTTTTGAGGTGGGAGATGGGATCAGTGTCCGGGACGACGGCTCCGGTGGGTTTCATACCACCACGGCTACTATCATTGCCCGGGTAGACCAACATACCTTTACCATTAACCAGCCGTTGCAGGCAGACTGCATGGTGGGGCGAAACGCTATCGCTAAAACCGCTTTCCCGGTTATCAGCGCCTATTATGCTGAACAGATAGAGATTGAAGGAATCACTATCGATGGGAATCGGTCTGCGAATCCGCCACTGAACGGATGCCGTGGGGCCGGGATTTTCTTTTACCGTGTGCACAATTCCAGTATCCGTCACTGTGTGGTTCACCACTATAACGGGGACGGCTACAGTTTCCAGCAGAGCAACGATATTGTGATCGAAGACTGCCAGTCCCTAAATAATGCTAATTTGGGACTTCATCCGGGCAGTGGTTCGCAACGACCTATTCTCCGGCAGAACACCGCTCATGACAACGGTGGAGATGGCCTGTTTCTCTGCTGGCGGGTCCGTCACGGCATCTTCGAAAACAACGAACTGCGGAGGAACGGTCAGTACGGTATCTCAATCGGCCACAAGGATTCGGACAATCTACTCAGAAATAATTTGGTAGTGACCAATGCCAGCCATGGCGTCTACTTCCGCAACGAACCCGAATATACAGGTGGCCATCGCAACCGGCTGGAAAGCAATCAGATCTTTAATAACGGGACGGCTGGAGAGGGGAACGGCATTACTATTGATGGCGAAACCAATGACACCATTATCGTCGGTAACCAGATCGGTAATAAGGCTGAATACGGGAGTACAACGCAACAGATTGGGGTGGCAGTAGGATCAAAAACACAGCGTACTGAGATCGACCAAAACCAAATGACAGGTCACTTAAAAGAGGATCTGGTCTATTGCCAGCCAACGAAATAACAGGAATGACTCCGGTTGCATTTTGACTGCGAGAAGGAGTGATTTGGCAATAAAAACAGGGGTGGTCATTGTCGGCGAGGTGGAGCCGAGGCAGTAAGGTCCGTTCCTTGCGACTACC
>Ga0208128_1000259_pt1 | contig 22583 bp, 21 predicted proteins | sample ETNtaG_35_FD_185758 | JGI IMG/M metagenome (GOLD analysis project Ga0208128, IMG submission 185758) | Marine microbial and viral communities from oxygen minimum zone, Eastern Pacific Ocean - ETNP201306PF51B (SPAdes) (version 2) | ecosystem: Environmental > Aquatic > Marine > Oceanic ... | reverse complement strand
GCTCACAAGCTTAAATGTAAGTGCTAATACTGCTTTAACTAATTTGGATTGTTATGGTAATCCACTCAATACACTTGATGTAAGAAATGGGAATAACACTAATTTTGAATACTTTTCTTGTAATAATAACCCTCTACTATACTGTATAGACGTTGATAATGCTGCTTGGTCTACTGCTAATTGGACAGTAGGGAATAATAATATAGACCCTCACCACTACTTTAGCGAACAATGTCCTTAAAAAACGAATAGTTATAGAATAAATGCAACAATATTTAGATTTAATGACACGCGTGATGCAAAAAGGCACGCTAAAAGCAGATAGAACAGGAACAGGAACTAAAAGTGTTTTTGGTCATCAAATGCGTTTTGATTTATCTAAAGGGTTCCCATGTATTACTACAAAAAAGTTGCATTTAAAATCTATCATTCATGAATTACTTTGGTTTTTACAAGGCGATACCAATATTAAATATCTAAAAGAGAATGGGGTGCGTATTTGGGATGAGTGGGCAGATGAAAATGGAGATCTAGGTCATGTTTATGGTTACCAATGGAGATCTTGGCCAGCGCCAGATGGAAAACACATTGATCAAATTACACAAGTAGTAGACGCACTTAAAAACAATCCGGATAGTAGAAGAATTATTGTAAGCGCTTGGAATGTAGGAGAAATTGAACAAATGGCCTTACCTCCTTGTCATGCTTTCTTTCAGTTTTATGTAGCAGACGGGAAACTTTCATGTCAACTGTATCAAAGAAGTGCCGATATATTTCTAGGAGTTCCTTTCAATATAGCTTCTTATGCCCTGCTAACTATGATGATGGCACAAGTTTGCGATTTAGAAGTGGGTGATTTTGTACACACTTTTGGTGATGCGCATATTTACAGCAATCATTTTGAGCAAGTAGAATTACAACTCAGTAGAGATTGTAAGAAATTACCGACCATGAAAATCAATCCTGAAGTAAAAAGTATTTTTGATTTCACTATTGATGATTTTGAGTTAATGAATTACGATCCTCATCCTCACATAAAAGGAAAAGTAGCGATATAATGGCTAAGATAGTCGTACTTGGGGCAGGTTTAGTTGGTGGCGTTATGGCTAAAGATTTGTCTAAAAACCATGAAGTTACTTCAATTGATATTTCACAAAAGAATCTAGATAAGTTAGAAGAAATCCGAACTATCTGTGCTGATATTTCAGACAAAAATACTTTACAGGGTTTAATAAAAGATTTTGATTTAGTAGTGGGTGCAGTACCTGGTTTTATGGGTTATCAAATGATGAAAGATGTAATTGAAGCAGGAAAAAATATAGTAGATATATCCTTTTACCCTGAAGATCCTTTCGGACTGGATGAACTTGCAAAAGAAAAAGGAGTTGTAGCTGTAATGGATTGCGGAGTAGCTCCAGGGATGGGGAATATCATTTTTGGCCATCATGATGGAAGGATGCAAATTACCGATTATGAATGTTTGGTTGGTGGATTACCTGAAAAAAGAGAATGGCCATATGAATATCAAGCGGTTTTCTCTCCCATTGATGTAATTGAGGAATATGTGCGTCCTGCTCGTTTTGTAAAAGATAGTAAGATGATTACTAAAGAAGCTTTATCGGATACCGAGATTATAGATTTTGAAGAGATTGGTCCATTGGAGAGTTGGAATTCAGATGGTTTGAGAACTCTGATTGAAACTATGAAACATGTGCCAAATATGATTGAAAAAACTTTGCGTTATCCTGGATGTGTAGAGTATTTGAAAGTTTTAAGAGAAAGTGGTTTCTTTTCTTATGATAAGATTGAAGTAGACGGGAAAATGATTCGCCCTATAGATGTTACATCAAAACTACTTTTCCCAAAATGGGAAATGAAAGAAGGAGATAAAGATTTTACTATTATGAGAATCATAATAAAAGGTATTGAAGATAATGAGGAGGTGAGTTATCAATATAATTTGTTGGATAGATTCCAAGATGGAACTATTTCCATGGCCAGAACCACAGGTTTTACTTGCACAGCAGTTGCAAATTTAGTGGTGAATGGAGATTATAAAAGAATTGGCATTTCTCCACCCGAATATTTGGGAGAACATTATAAATTTGTACGAGATTATTTGGCAGATAAAGGTGTACATTATAAAGTAAAAAAGAGTAAATGAAAGTTTCATTAATAGTTGCGGTAGCTGAAAATGGTGTGATTGGAAAAGATAATGATCTGATCTGGCATTTGCCAAATGATATGCGATTTTTCAAAGAAACTACAACAGGACATCACGTAATAATGGGGAGAAAGAACTTTGAATCCATCCCTCATAAATTTCGTCCTCTTCCAAACAGAACGAATATTGTGATTACAAAGCAATCTGATTATAAAGCTGAAGGCTGTATAGTTGTTAATTCTGTGGAAGAAGCATTAAAAGTTGCTAAAAGTAATGGAGATAATGAGGTTTTTATTATTGGTGGCGGACAGATATATAGAATTGCTCTTGAGAAAAATCTAGTAGATAAAATCTACCTTACAAAAGTTTATCATTCATTTGATGGCGATACCTTTTTCCCTGAATTAAGTGATAAATGGAGTGAGGGGGGTAAAACAATAAATAAAGCAGATGATAAACACGCTTACGATTTTGACTTTATCACTTTAGAAAAAATTGAGTAGTTTTACAAAAAAATTAAACAATGAAAAAAACTTTTTTAGTTTTAAGTGTTTTAACCATTCTACTTTATGCCTGTAAAGAAGATTCTTTTTTATCTGAGAATCCTATAACAGAAAATAGTACACAAGCAAGCCAAGACCATTTGTTTGCTGAAAACATTTTAAATGATGTTGGGCGAATAGTAGAAGATGGATTTAACAATAATGGACTTAGCAAATCTTCATGTGTAAATTATAAATCCATGGCTTCCGACTCATCAGATGCCGATACTTTAATTATTGATTTTGGTGATATAGATTGTTTAGATGAATACGGAAAATTAAGAAGAGGAAAGGTGATTGTTATTTACACTGCTCCTTACAGAGATTCTTTTGCTCAAATTACAATCACTTTTGATCATTATTATGTGAATAGCACCAATTGGATCCAGGGAAGTAGAACAGTTACCAACCTAGGAATGAATGCGAATAATAAAATGCTTTTTGATATTGAAGCAGATATACATATTACTACTACATCAGGTATAGTTGATTGGCAAACAAGTAGAACTAGAATCTGGGAAACAGGAATAAACACTGCTTTAAATCCTTTTGATGATAAATATAAAGTTGTGGGTAATGCAAGCGGAAATGGGAGGAACGGTAATAACTTTACCGTTACAATAACTGACACCTTAAATGTTAATTTAGGCTGTTTGCAAGATAGTATTACCTATAACGAAAGATGTGTCGTAGTAAGTGGAAAGGTTAAAATTACTCCTGATGGGAATTCTGCAAGAGAAATAAATTATGGATCAGGTGAATGTAATTGTAATTTCTCGGTTACTATAAATGGGGAAACCCATCTTGTAGTTGTACGCTAAGGCTAAGCTGCCTTTAATTTTTTTATCGAAACTTTCTTTAATTTCTCTTGAGCATAAGCAAATGTAATATTCAGCTGCTTGGTTTTGTTTTGCTCTGAAGGAATTTCAAACATAGCGTCAAGCATTATGGCTTCACAAATAGAACGCAAACCTCTTGCTCCCAATTTATATTCTATTGCTTTATCCACAATCAATTCAAGAACTTTATCGTCAAAGGATAATTTAATTCCATCCATTTCAAACAACTTTTGGTATTGTTTGATAATGGCATTTTTTGGTTCTGTGAGTATTGCTCGTAAAGTTTTTTTATCTAGCGATTTTAAAAAGGTAAGGATTGGCATTCTACCAATTAGTTCAGGTATAAGGCCGAAACTTTTCAAATCTTGTGGAGCAACATATTGCAGTAGGTTTCTCTTATCTACAGAATCATCTGCTTTCTTTTTATAACCAATTGCTTGAGTATTTAGTCGGCTTCCAATTTTTCTATCAATTCCATCAAAAGCTCCTCCACAAATAAATAAAATATTAGCCGTATCAACCGCAATCATTTTTTGTTCAGGATGTTTTCTTCCTCCTTGTGGTGGTACATTTACAACAGAGCCCTCTAATAGTTTCAACATGGCTTGTTGCACCCCTTCTCCACTTACATCTCTAGTGATGGAAGGGTTATCACTTTTGCGAGCGATTTTATCAATCTCATCAATAAAAACAATTCCTCTTTCAGTTGCTTTCACATCATAGTCAGCCACTTGTAAAAGACGAGACAAAATACTTTCTACATCTTCTCCAACATAGCCTGCCTCAGTAAGTACAGTAGCATCTGCTATGCAAAAAGGAACATTCAGCATTTTGGCAATAGTTCTCGCAAGAAGGGTTTTTCCAGTTCCTGTTTCCCCAACCATGATAATATTGGACTTTTCTATCTCAACTTCCTCCTCTTTCTTTTTTGGTTGCATCAATCTTTTGTAATGATTATACACGGCAACCGCCAAAACTTTCTTAGCTGAATCTTGTCCAATCACATGCTTATCTAAATGATTTTTTATTTCTTGGGGTGTTAATAACTTGAAATGTTCGGAAAGTTCTGAGGAATCTTTTCCTGTTTTTTCTGCCTCAACAATGCCTATAGCTTGATCAATACAAGAGTCACAAATATGGGCATTTATCCCAGCAATAAGCACATTAGTATCTTGCTTATCTTTCCCGCAAAAGGAACATTTTATAATTTCTTTATCAGGCATTTTATTTACTGCTGTCTAAAACTTCATCAATCATTCCGTATTTTAATGCTTCCTCTGATGTCATCCAATAATCTCTATCTCCATCTTTCCAAACTTGTTTGTATGTTTTACCAGAATGATTTGCAATGATTTCGTAAAGTTCTTTCTTTAATTTTTGAATCTCTTTTGCAGTAATCTCAATATCTGATGCTTGCCCACTTGCACCTCCCATTGGCTGATGAATCATCACTCTAGAATGTTTTAATGCAGTTCGTTTCCCTTTTGCCCCAGCACACAAAATAACTGCTCCCATTGAAGCTGCCATTCCTGTACAAATGGTAGAAATATCACAATTAATGTATTGCATGGTATCGTAAATACCGAGTCCAGCATAAACGCTTCCTCCAGGTGTGTTCAAATATATTAGGATATCTTTATCTTGATCTAATGAATCCAAATACAACAATTGTGCTTGAATAATATTTGCTACATAGTCATTAATAGGCACACCCAAAAAGATGATTCTATCCATCATTAGTCGAGAAAAAACATCCATTGTAGCAATGTTTAATTGCCTTTCTTCTATAATTGTTGGTGAAATGTAATTGCCATAAGCGGAGGTAAAATTATCTACTGCTATACTACTAATTCCTCTGTCTTTTGTTGCAAACTTTTTAAAATCTTTTCCGAAATCCATGATAAAATTGTTGTTAGTTATTAGTTGTTGGTTCTTAATTTTAATTCTCAAATCAGCACATTAACTAATTATCAAATTAAAAACTATTTTTCTGATGCTAATTTAACAAAATCGTCATAAGAAATGTCTTTATCAGTAAGTTTGAAATTCGCTTTATAAACAACCAATGATTTTTGATCGTAAATTTGGTCGATTATCTTCTTTCTCTCTTCTTCTTTTTTTAGGATACTATCAGCCATTTCAGTAAGTTTTTCATCATCTAAAACTGGCTGACCATATTGCATCATTTGCCCAGAAATAAGGTTTTTTGCATGAGTAATAATTTCCTCTTGTTCTATTTTAATATCATACTTTTCATTGACTTTATTCTCAATTAGTTGCCATTTTAAACTTTTGGAATACATATCGTACTCGCTTTCAATTTGCTCCAAAGTAATTGGTTGTTCAGATGTTTGCACCAACCACCTTTTTAGAAAATCATCAGGAATATCAAATTTATTTTTCTCTAAAAGATGAGAAACTACATCATTTTTTAACATTCTATCACTTTCCGCCACAAAACTCATTTCCGCTTCCTCTTTTATTTTTGCTCTGAATTCTTTAAGCGTTTTTATAGTTCCTTGACCATATACTTTATCAAAAAGTTCAACATCTAGTTCTGCTTGGGTTAACCTATTTATATTTTTTACAGTAAACTGAAATTTTTCCGAGCTCAAATTATGAATTGCTTCATGTTTTACATTTAGCATGGCCCCCAAATCGGAATGGTTGGTGAACGCTTTTATTACATTTATTTTAAAGGTATCTCCTGATTTTACTCCTACAAATTGTTTCTTAATCTTTTTGTCTGCAATAAAATCCATGGATACAGTTGCCTCATTTTTTATGCCATTTTCCATCACATTCCCATCCACATCTAGCTGTTCAATATTACAAAAAACCAAGTCACCTTCTTCCGAAACATCCATAGTCCCCATCTTTCCATAACGCTTTGCAATATCATTACAATAGTTGTTTAACAATTTTTCACCTGCCTTGATATTATAATAGTTGAGCTTATCTTTTTTCGTGATTTTTACATCAAAATCAGGAGCTAAGCCAATCTCAAATTCAAAAGAAAAATCATTATCCTTTTCCCAATCAATTGCTTTTTCATTTTTCTTTGGCATTGGACTCCCTAGCACTTTTACTTTGTTTTCAGAAATATGTTTGTACATTTCATCTTGCAAAATTTTATTTACTTCTTCCACAGTTACAGCAGTTTTGTATTTTTTATTAATGATGGACATTGGCGTTTTGCCTTTTCTGAATCCTGGCATTACAGCCGTCTTTCGATAATCTTTCAGAATTTTATCTACATTTTCTCTGTAATCTTTTTCCACTACCTCCACTTTTAGAGTAGCCATTAGGTCTTTGGTTTTACTTTGTGTAATTTTCATAAAGTTAATAATTTTAAAAAGGCTTGCAAAAATACATATTTTATCTGATTGATAAAATCAAAATTAAAAAGAAAAAATAGAACTTTTTACAGGATAAAATCTGATCTACAGTAGGGAAAAAAATTTAAAAGTAATTTTATATAAATTCTTGAAAACACAGATTTACATCTTATCATAATCAACAACAATATTTTCAATAATAGCGTGCGATTGACAAGTTAAAATATATCCTTGCGCTACTTCATCATCCGATAATGAAAAATTCTTTTCCATGATTGCTTTGCCTCCATTACTTTTGCTTTGCAAGTGTAACTACTGCTCCTTTGCAGGAAAAAGGAACATCAGCACCAGTATCCATTGCAGCATCTAAAATACTTTGTTCGTTTGATGAAAGTTAAAAACTCAAAATCATCCCCTTCAATACTTACCAAAACCCTTTTGAATTTTTCAAGTGCATTTAAGATTTTATTTTTTCGTATTTTAGCACATTAAATTTTTAAGAAATGATTCAATTTGAAATAAAAGAAGGAGTAGGTAAAATCACCTTAAACCGTGCAGATAAATACCATGCTTTTGGAAGAGCAATTAGACATGGAAGATAAATGTCAAACTATAGCAGGAAATACTACTGACTTTAAGGAAGGGATAGAAGCATTCTTTGAAAAAAGAAAACCAAACTTTAAAGGAGAATAAGATGAAAAAACTACTGCTAATATTACTTTGCTTACCAATCATTGGATTTGGGCAGATTAATGTAGGTTCAAATCAAACAATCTGTTTGGGAGATACTGCTCAATTAATTGCAACTTATACTCCAGGAACAGCTATTAGTTTAAGTAGTTCTCCAATTCTAATTACTGAATGTGACCTTGGACAGCCTGATGTTCTTGAGATTCAGAATGTTTCTGCAGGACCTGTGGATGTAACAGGATGGAGAGTTATTATTAGTAATAACTACACAAATATTAATCTTGCAAATGCTAATGAGCAAGTTCTTTCTGGCACTATGGTGCCTGGGGCTACTCAATACTGGACTGATAATGCAACTACGAATTATTGGGGAAGTAATATGATGTGGAATCCAGGAGTATACCCTACTTTTACAACTTGGATTATGTTACTTGATGATAATAATAATGTTATGGATGTTTTTGTTGGAAATTGGTTGTCATCAGATATTGCAAGTTCTTCAATTGTAACTTCTGTGGGCATAATCTCTCTTTCCGGACATTGGAATGGTGATGGGATTGATCAAACAACAATAGGAATTTCTTTACAAAGTTTCTCCAGAATTGGGAATGAGGACAATAATGATGCATCTGATTTTAGTATTATGGCAACCTCATCAGGAATAACAAACAATGGATTAAGTTTACCTTTTGCTGGAGGAGGAGCTACGTGGTATGATCAAAATACAAATCAAATGATTGGTACCGGTGATACTCTTAATTATTTTCCTACTCAATCTACTTATATACTAGCAGAAATCACAGACACGTCAGGTCAAATATGGATTGACTCAATGTATCTGGAGGTTTTGAATACAAATATCTCTACAACAGGGTATTCTTTGTGCAATGGAGTTGTTATATTAACAGCTCCAACTACTTTTTCAAATTATGTTTGGAATAATGGATCATCTACAACAGCAGTATTAACTGTAAACACTCCTGGAACTTATTATGTTGATTGTATAATGTCCAATGGAATGACATGTCAATCAGATCCTGTTACTATTTATTCAGGAAACATTCCAATATCTTTATCTACACCTGATTCAGTATTTATTTGTCAAGGAGATACTGTCTTCATAAATGGACCAGCTGGTTTTAGTCAATATAATTGGAGTACCGGGGCTACTACATCTGCAATCACAACAACATTAACCGGTAATTATAGTTTATCTGTTGTAGACGGAAATGGATGTACAGGAACTTCAAATACAACTACTGTAGATATATCACCTCAATCAATATCTCTAAGTGCAACTGGTTATTCGCTTTGTAATGGACCAGTCACTATAGATGCAGGTTCAGGATATTCATCATATTTATGGAGTAATAACAGCACTAACCAATCTATAGTTGTGAATAATCCAGGCAGCTATTTTGTAACGGTTACTTACCCTACAGGATGTACAGCAATGTCTAATACCGTAACAATTGCTTCTGCAACAGGACAATTTTATTTTACCATTAATACCCCTGGAGATGACTCTTTATGTCAGCCGAATGGTCAAGTAATATTAGATGCAGGTAATTTTACTAGCTTTAATTGGAATACAGGCGCAACAACACAACAAATAACTGTTTCTTCATTAGGGGTTTATTATGTAAATGTTGTTGATTCTAATGGTTGTCAAGGAGTGTCTAACCCTCCTTTTGAAGTTTTTAATGCAGTAAATACTTCTGCTATTACTGGTTCAGTTACTGCTACACAATTCCAAACAGAAACTTACTCTGTAATGCAAAGTTCAGGATCAATATATAATTGGTGGATGAATGGTGGAGTTATACAGTCAGGATTAGGTACAAATACAGTAGATGTGATATGGAATACAGCAGGACAAGGTGACATTTATGTTATAGAAACAGATGTAAATGGCTGTATGGGAGATACTATAAGTTTAGCTGTTTCTATTCTTGTTTCCTCAATTGAAGAAATAAATTCAATTCGTAAGCTTAATAAAATTACAGATATTCTTGGAAGGAAATCTAAACAAAGAAAGAATACACTCCTTTTCTATAAATATGATAATGGAATAGTGGAAAAGAAGATAATAATAGAATGAATACCTATATAATAGACGCAATACGAACTCCTTTTGGAAATTTTGGAGGAACACTAAAAAGTGTGAGAACTGATGATTTAGGAGCAATTCCAATAAAAGAACTCATCAAGAGGACTGAAATTGATGCCAGTAAAATTAATGATGTCATTTTAGGATGTGCCAATCAAGCAGGAGAAGACAATCGTAATGTTGCGCGTATGTCCTTATTATTAGCAGGATTACCATTCACTGTTCCTGGAGAAACGGTAAACCGTTTATGCGCTTCTGGAATGTCGGCTGTAATTCATGCTCATAGAGCAATTTGCGCAGGAGATGGAGATTTATTTATTGCAGGTGGAGTTGAAAATATGACAAGAGGACCTTGGGTGATTTCAAAAGTTTCTAAGCCTTTTGGTAGAGATGCCAAGATGCACGATTCTTCTTTCGGTTGGCGATTCGTAAACCCAAAAATGAAAGAATCATACGGAGTGGATGGAATGGGAAATACAGCTGAAAACTTAGCGGAGAAATACAATATCTCACGTGAGGACCAAGATCAGTTTGCTTACAACTCACAAATAAAAGCTTTAAAAGCACAATGTTCAGGAAGATTATCAGAAGAAATAATTCCTGTTGAGATTCCACAAAGAAAAAGTGACCCAATTATCTTTAAACAGGATGAATTTATAAAGGGAGATACGTCATTAGAAGTTTTAGGGAAATTAAGAACAGCATTTAAAAAAGATGGAGGAACAGTTACCGCAGGAAATGCCTCAGGACTTAATGATGGAGCAGCTGCAATGCTCTTAGCATCTGAAAAAGGAGTGAAAGAGAATAAGCTCACTCCTATTGCAAAAATTATAAGTTCTGCTGTTGTGGGTGTAGAACCAAGAATAATGGGAATAGGGCCGGTAATGGCATCCAATAAAGCACTTAAAAAAGCAGGACTTAGTATGGAAGATATGGATGTTATTGAATTGAATGAAGCATTCTCAGCTCAAGCTCTTGCTTGTATCAGAGAATGGGGTTTAGAAGATAATGATTCTAGAATAAATCCAAATGGAGGAGCAATCGCATTAGGGCATCCACTAGGGGTAAGTGGAACAAGAATTCTGCAAACAGCAGCAATTGAACTTAAAAAGCAAAACAAAAGATATGCATTAGTTACTATGTGTATTGGAGTCGGACAAGGATATGCAACAATAATTGAGAAAGTCTAAAATGAAAGAATTCGTTAAATTAGATATTGAAAATGGAATTGGAACTATTGAGTTTTTTCATCCACAATCCAACTCACTACCATGGCATATTTTAAAAAAACTTGCCGATACGATATTTGAAGCAGGAAAAAATAAAAGCATTAAAGTTATTGTTCTAAAAAGTGGTGGTGATAGAGCTTTCTGTGCAGGAGCTTCATTTGATGAACTTCTAGCAATAAACACTCCAGAAAATGGGAAGAAATTCTTTTCAGGATTTGCTAATGTGATAAATGCAGCTAGAAAATGTCCTAAATTTATTATTGGACGTGTACAAGGTAAAGCAGTTGGTGGAGGTATTGGAATGGCCTCTGCAACTGATTATTGTTTTGCTACAAAATTTGCGTCTGTTAAATTATCTGAGCTTGCAATCGGTATCGGTCCGTTTGTGGTTGGTCCTGCAGTAGAGCGTAAAGTAGGAACATCCGCATTTTCTGCTATGACAATAAACTCTACAAAATGGTTTGATGCGTCTTGGGCAAGAGAAAAAGGCTTGTATACTGAAGTTTTTGAAACTACAGAAGAAATGGATATTGAAGTATCAAAACTAGCTTCTACCCTTTCAATATCTAATCCAGAAGCAATGGATGGTTTAAAGAAGATAATGTGGGAAGGAACTAATCATTGGGATACCCTTTTAATGGAAAGAGCTGAAAGTAGTGGTAAATTAGTTTTATCTGATTTTACTAAAAATGCAATTGAAAAATTAAAAAGCTATTTATAAGTCTATTTCTGCTTTGTATAATTTTTATTTATTTTAAAAAGGGCTGCAGAATTACATAATTTATCTAATTGGTAAAAATAGATTCAAAAAGAAAATAACACACATTTCTGATTACTATTTTGTGCGGATGAAGGGACTCGAACCCCCACGCCTTGCAGCACCAGATCCTAAATCTGGCATGTCTACCAATTCCATCACACCCGCAAAATGGGAGGGCAAAGATATTATTTTTTAACATTTTACACCAAAAGCAAATAGGAAGATTATTAAGTTTTATATTTGCTTTTCAAATTAAAAAATAAAAATATGAGTTTATCGGTAAAAGGAAAAATTAGCAGTAAATTAAGTGTAGAAAATGGCACATCAAAAGCAGGGAAAGAGTGGAAGAAACAATCGTTTGTAGTGGATACTGCTGCACAATACAATCCTGAAATTTGCTTCCAACTTTTTGGAGAGGATAAAATTGCTATGTTGGAACATTATAATGTAGGTGACCAAGTGGAAGTGTCCTTTAACCTATCATCAAGGGAGTGGAATGGAAGGTATTTTCATAATGTGGATGCTTGGAAAATTGAGAAAATAGGAGTTGAAAGTTTCACATCAGAAGAAATGGCAGAACCACCTGTTTTTGATGCCCCAGCATCAGAAGAAGATGACTTACCGTTCTAAAATATGTCATTTGCAAGTAGAGTTGAAAAGGTATTTAAGTCGGTATTGCCGACTCCTTTTACCATAGCGGTAATCCTTACTTTTTTTACTTTCCTGTTAGCATTATTTATTACAGAATCAAAAGTTGGAGAAAACCATTTTCTTCAACTTTTGCAATTTTGGGAGAAAGGAGTTTGGCATCCTCCACTACTTGTTTTTGCCATGCAGATGATGCTGATGCTTGTATTGGGACACACATTAGCCCTAAGCAAACCCATCAGCAACCTTATAGAAAAAGGGACAAAGTATTGCAACAATACTGCCAATGCTGCTACCATTATTTGCTTTTTCACCCTTTTAGTGTCTTTCTTTAATTGGGGTTTGGGCCTTATTTTTGGCGCCATATTTGCCCGAAAAGTTGGAGAATATGCAAGCAAAAAAGGAATATTGCTTAACTACCCCTTAATTGGAGCTGCAGGATATTCCGGACTTATGGTGTGGCATGGAGGAATTTCTGGCTCTGCACCCATAAAAATTGCAGAAGAAGGACATTTCTTAGTCGATAAAATTGGCGTAATTTCTCAGGCAGAAACAGTTTTTTCTACCATGAATATCAGTATTAGTATTGTTTTATTGATTACTCTTCCCTTGCTGATGTATTATTTAGGAAAGAAAAACAAAGGAAAAACTCTGAATTTAAGCACTTCTGAACAAAGCGAGACAACAACAATTAGCGGAGCAGAAAAATTGGATCACAGCAGAATAATGGCTTTCCTTTTTGGCGGAATTATTTTGTTTTATGCTTTTTATAAAGCATTCATTTTACCTGAAACCATCTCCTTCAAAGTTATCAATCCAAATTATATTAATTTGGTATTGCTAGGTTTGGCTATTGTAATGCACAAATCATTTTTTAACTTTTTGAAAGCAGTAAATAGCGCTATTGGTGGCGCCTCTGGAATATTAATTCAATTCCCTCTTTATTTTGGAATAATGGGTATTATGAACCACTCTGGTTTGGTGCAAATTATGTCTGACTTTTTTGTTGATATTTCTAATGAAACTACTTTCCCTATTTTTACATTTATTAGTGCAGGAATTGTAAATGTATTTGTGCCAAGTGGTGGCGGGCAATGGGCAGTGCAAGGACCAATAATTGTGGAAGCAGCCACAAAATTAGGCGTAAGCATACCAAAAAGCGTAATGGCATTGGCTTATGGCGACCAACTTACCAATATGTTACAACCTTTTTGGGCTTTACCGCTACTAGGAATTACAGGATTAAAAGCAAAAGAAATTTTACCTTACACCCTTATATTACTTCTTGCCGGAATCGTAATATTTATTGGAGGGCTGTTGATTTTTTAATCCTTTACATCAAAAGCATCTCTAAGTCCATTACCCAAAAGCATAAAAGCCAGCACCAATAACATTATGGCCACCCCAGGAATAATAGCTAGATAGGCCTTGTCCATAATAATGTAAGTATAATGATCTTTTATCATACCACCCCAGCTTGGCATAGGTGGTTGTGCGCCAATTCCAAGAAAAGAAAGCCCAGCTTCAATCAAAATAGCAGCTGCAAAATTAGCTGCAGAAATCACAATTACAGGCCCAATTATATTAGGCAAAATATGTTTGAAAATAATCCTAAAAGGTTTGTAGGCCAATGCCTTTCCTGCCTCTATATATTCCAATTCTCTGATAGATAACACTTGCCCTCTAACGATACGAGCAACTTCTACCCACATGGTTAAACCAACCGCTACAAATACTTGCCAAAATCCTTTCCCTAATGCCAAAGTAATTGCAATTACCATAAGTAAAGTGGGAATGGACCAGATCACATTCACGAGCCACATGATTATATCGTCAGTTTTTCCTCTAAAATAGCCCGCAATAAGCCCTAAACTAATGCCAATTATTAATGAAATAAATACGGCAATAAAACCAACAGAAAGCGAAATTCTGATGCCAAAGAGCATACGGCTAAGTAAATCCCTTCCGTATTTATCTGTTCCAAAGAAAAAGGTTTGCTCTCTAATATTGTATTCTCCAATAAAGTTTTCTTCCATTTCTGATTGGTAGGCAAAGTAGTTTAGACCATCATTTGTTTTGGTAAATGTGGAAATAGGAATACGCTTAACTATTAATGGCTTTCCAAAGAATATTCCTTCAAAAAGGGAGGCTTGATTTACATCTTCTTTTGTTATTTCCAAAAAGACAACTTTGGTAAATGGTTTTAGAGTGGCCAATTCAATGTGCATCTGATTTGCCATTGGTGTCTTATCTGGACTAATAGGAACTGCTAAAATTCCAACAAAAAGACAAACAACAACAAACAGCAATGCACTAAAAGACATTTTATTGCTTTTTAATTTCTTCCAAGCCAAGCTATTTAAAGATGCTTTTTTCATTTCTTATGTATTCTCCCTTTCCACTCAAAAGAACTTGTAAAAGATAAAATTACAATTAAAATAATATAGAAGCAATAAAATATCTCAAAAGGCAAAATCCAAAAAGCCAAATTTCTTTTTTTGAAAAATTTAAGAACAGGAAGTAAAAAAAGATAATCGGCAATATATTTTACTAAAAATAGAGCGGCAAAAAGAGCAATCATTTGACTATAAAAAAAAGCCATTACTAATAAAGTCACAATACTTACATTCATCAGAAATACCAAAACACTTATTGCTATTGTATCAAAATCTTTGTAAGAACTGCTTTTAGATGCCCATCTTTTTCTTTGGTTGATGAATGCTGAAATATTAGGCTGACTACTTGTTTTTACAATCGCTTCTTTCTGCTTTGCAAAAGCAATTCCATTAGCATATTTTTGTTTGACCTTGTGCATCAAAAACACATCATCCCCGGAAGCGATATTGTTATCAAATGAGTCTACTTCCAAAAAGACGGATCTGCGATAAGCAAAATTCGCACCATTACAAAAAATGCTTTTCCCTCTGCCAATTGCTGCTGCCCCTGAACCAATCAAACTTAGAAACTCCAAAGATTGTAATTCGCAAAAAATTCCTTTTTTATTCTCAAATAATACAGGAGCTGAAACCATCTTTATTTTTTCATCAGTAAAATAATGGATAATAGTTGCTATCCAATTTTTTTCAACAGAGCAATCTGCATCTGTACAAAGAATAATATCCCCTTTTGCAAAAGATATTCCTTTTTCAATAGCTGTTTTTTTACCTTCTTCTCCTTCACCTAAACATACTATTTTTAACTTATTCCAAATTGCCGCTTTCTTTTCTAAAATTGACAAGGTGTCATCAGTAGAATGGTCGTTTACCACTATAAGTTCAAAACGATTCTTGTCAAAGTTTTGCGTTCTTATTTGCTGAATAAGATTTGCAATATGCCCCTCTTCATTTCTACAGGCAACAATCACGCTTACAAAATCCTTATCATTCTTGTTTTTTGCATTTGGAATTTTATTCCATGATAATCGATAAGAGAGAAATACAACAAGATACCATAAAGCTAAAAGAGATAAGAATAAATAAAAGATATCCATTTATTGTTTTCTAAAAAATTTGAGAGTAAACACAAAGAAGGCGCCAATGAGGGCAGGAAGCACTAAATTAATTGCCCACAGCACAAAAGTAGCAGAGAGAATTCCCAAAGTATTAGCAGAAACTAATCCGAACAAATAAACTGCCACAGAGCCCCTTATTCCAATTTCTGAAATGGCAATAGTAGGAATGATGGAAATAATAAAAAGCATAATCATTGTTAGAATAATGGCGTCAAAGTAGGTGATATCTACTGTAAATAATTGAAGCAGAATAAAAAATTGAGTAGTAAAAATAGCATAGCGAATAATGGAAAATATAAATACAAAAGCCAACTCCTGGGTATTGTAATAAGTAAAAACTTCCTTGTATTTTTTGTATTTCGAAAGCCAAGAAAACTTATCCATAAAATTGGAAATCACTGAAATATTATGAAAAAGTAAGAGTAGCAAAATATTCAAAAGCAAAAGCATAAAAAACATCACAGGATAAGCAAATTCCATTTCCTGATACAAACTATCTAATTCTGGAATGTAATTATTCAAAAACAAAATACCCATGGAACCAAAAAAGATGGTAGTCAAAAGTTGTGCCATGGAACCTAAAACCGTTATTAAAACCCCTTGGATTCTATCGGCTTTTTCTAGGCAAAATACTCTTCCTCCATACTCACCAATTCTGTTTGGCGTAAAAACCGAAACTGTAATTCCTGAAAAAACTGCTCGCAAAGAAGTAAGCATACTTACTTTTTCAATTTTTCCAATCAAGAATTTCCATTTGATAGCTTCTACTAGCCAATTGAAAAACATCATAATAAAAACCAAAACAACTAAGGGCTGACTTTCAAAGATTGTTTGCTTGATAAAAGCAATGTCAAATCCCTCAATCGCCTTTTTGTTTGTAAGTTGCTGGTACAAAAAATACAAAGCAAACACTACAATTGAAATTTTTAATAGGAAGCCAAGTGTTTTTTTGGAAAGCATTGTTTAGTTTTGTGTTGCAAATATACTTAAAGATAACAATTGCCGATAGATAAAATTATATTAGGAATTGACCCAGGAACTACCATTATGGGTTATGGACTTATCCAAATTGAAGGAAAGAAAATGGAACTATTGCAAATGGGCATTTTGCATTTGTCTAAATTGAGCTCTCATGAACTGAAACTAAAGCGAATATTTGAACGAACATTGGCTATGATAGATGAGTACAAACCAGATGAGTTGGCGGTAGAAGCCCCATTTTTTGGGAAAAATGTGCAATCCATGTTAAAGTTGGGAAGAGCACAAGGAGTTGCAATGGCAGCTGGGCTTTACAGAGATATTCCTATTTTTGAATACAGCCCCAAGAAAATAAAAAAGGCCATTACAGGAAACGGAAATGCTTCTAAAGAACAAGTAGCTGCTATGCTAAAATCATTATTGACAATAAAAGAAATACCAAAACATTTAGACGCCACTGATGGATTGGCTGCTGCAGTTTGTCATTTTTTTCAGGGGGATACAGCAGAGAAAGGAAAAAGTTATACTGGATGGAAAGCTTTTGTAAAAGATAATCCGGATAGACTGAAATAGTTGTTGGGTTTGAAATTTATCTTTCTGCTGTATTCTTAATGCTGTCTACTGGTTCCTGACTTCTAAATTTCTTTCCTTATTTTTTGGGCAATTTCCTCAAATTCTTCAGGAGAAAATTTAAGTTTTGGTTTTTCAAAATTGATGTTAGTCATGTTTTTTAATGGTACCAGATGAATATGAGCATGGGGTACTTCCAATCCAATAACAGCTACCCCTATTCTTTCGCATGCTATGACTTTTTCCATTGCTTTGGCTACCAATTGAGTAAAACTCCAAAGCCCCATAAACTCTTTAGATTCTAAATCAAAAATATAATCGGTTTCTTTTTTAGGAATGACAAGCAGATGTCCTTTTGCAAGAGGGAAAATATCGAGAAATGCCAAAAACCTTTCGTCTTCTGCAACTTTATATGCAGGAATATCACCTTTAACTATTTTGGTAAAAATACTTGACATTGTTTAAGTCGTTATGGCTATGATTTCAAATTTCATAATTCCACTTGGAACTTCTATTTCTGCAATTTCCCCTACCTTTTTACCCAATAATCCTTGTGCAATGGGCGATTCTACCGAAATCTTTTTGGCCATCAAATCCGCTTCCGATTCTGGCACAATGGTATAAGTTAGCTCGGTATCATTTTTAGTATTTTTGATAATTACTTTAGTAAGTAAATGCACAGAGGAAGTGTCTAATTCACTTTCATCTAGCACCCTTGCTTGACTTAATTGCTCTTCTAGTTTTGCAATTTTTGCCTCCAGCATTCCTTGGGCTTCTTTTGCCGCATCATATTCTGCATTTTCTGATAAATCACCTTTATCTCTTGCCTCCGAAATCTCTTTGGTAATATTTGGACGTTCTACATTTTTCAGATGATTTAGCTCATCTTTCAAATTTTGTAGCCCTTGTTCAGTAAAATATTTTATCTCATTCATAATAATATAGCATCATCACAAAGTAAGAATTTCTCCCTCTTTGTAAAAAATTAATTTTGTTTAATTAGAGGTTTATTCTGGCGCCAAGTGTGTGCGACCCCTGGAAAGGATCGGTATGTCGGTAGGAATAATCTACACCAAAAGTTTTCCCGCCACCCATTGGTATTTCAATAGTGAAACCTCCACTTGGCCCTCTTAAAGCAGTAGTTCTGGTAGATGGCGTTCTTAATCCTTCTTCTAAAGTGTAACCACACCTTATCATAAACATATCTCGAAAAGAATACTCACAACCCAATCGGTATTGGTCTTTCTGAAAAGCATTGGAAGTAAAAGTTCCTGAACCTGTTAGTCGGTGTCTTAAATAAAGAATATCGTATGCAAGCCCAATATTCAGCAATGATGGCAATTCAAACTCAGCAGATTTATGATTTACCGCCGTTTCATAATTAGGATTTACATAATCTCTAAATGAAAGCCCATCACCAGAAAAACTCATTCTTGGGCCAATATTTTTTAAGGATATACCAAATTTCAAATTATCTTTAGCACCAGTTACATATTGAATACCCGCATCAAAAGCCACTCCTCCAGCTCGAACATTTGAAATTTGTTCGGAAATCATTTTAATGGTAAAGCCACCATAAATACTATTAGAAAATGTTTTCGCATAGGAAAGACCAATGTTCATATACTTAGGAGAAAACGTACCAATTCCTCCATCAGGAAGTTCCTCAGTTGTAATTTCAATATCTCCAAAATCTAAGGACATAATGCCAAGTGCTAATACACCTGACTCACCTACTTTTTGTGAGAACCCAAAAGAGTTGATATAACTTACTGCCTCATTATCGTTATACATTAGCCAATTGGTACGAGAGAAAATAAGCTCTGTTTTATTAGTAAAGGCCAAACCCGCTACATTGTTGAACATCCCTTCTAAGCCTCTAACACAGGCCACATTTGCCCCTGCCCAACCTGAACTTCTCGCCCAAGGGTTGATTAGTAATTCGGAAGCGCCTGCTTGTCCGGCTCTTTGCTCATTACCCGCAAAATTATCTTTCACAGGAAGTACAATAAGTGCTACAATTAGAAAGGCTTTAAGCCAATTATTTATTTTTTTCATTTCAGTAGTATTCATTTTATCTATAATTTAGAAAGTATCCAGGTCAACAGGACGCATTACACCAAACCATTTCAGTACTTTTTCTCCAACTCCTTTTGCATCAACATGTATTACATAAAGGCCAGATGCAACCGGAATCCCGAAAGTGTTTTTCAAATCCCAATCGATAAATGTAAACGCATCATCCTTTTTCAATTGTCGTACCAAAGTTCCACTAATAGTATAAATAGAGATTGTTGCTCTTGTAGGAAGGTTGGTGATTTTCATTCTGTTATCAAGCTGTGATGTTTCGTAAGTGGAAAAAGCGTAATACGGATTAGGCACTACATTTATCATATCCAGGGCATTTACAGCAGTTTTATGATCTCCTTTTTCCGCAACAATATCATCTGTAGAGAATCGGTACATTGGGCTAAAATCATTTTCTGGAATTGGGCTAATGGCTCTTGCATTATTGCTTCCTGAAAAAGAAGTACTCACAGCTGTAAAAGTATTGCCAGGCGCGTATTGGCTTCCATTATGGTTAAGGGTTGCCCCCATTACAAAATAAGTTGTTCCTAAAATCAAATCGTCATTTTTATCTAGTATTGCTGAAGCATTTCTAGTTACGTATTGATTGTAGGGTTTGCTTACACTAAGTTTTACAGTTACATCATTAGCAAGCAAGCTTCTTCCAGGAGCTAATATCGGCATACCTACCCAAGAAGCATTACGGAATACTTGCCAAATATTAGCAGTATAACCAGGTGAAGTATAATTTTTAAGTTGGTTGTAAATCCAAGCACATTCGTCATAGTTTGGACTAACTGTACCATCAATGTAAGTGCTATCTTTCACTACATCAGCCGAACCATTGATTACATAAACAAAATGCTTCCCGCCAAGCAAGTAACTTCCTTGGTGATAAGTGTCGTTATCTATATCGTATAGCGGGGCCTCATCCGTTACAATATTTGAAGTAGGGTTCCATTTCAAATCCCTTCCGTTATCCTCAGTAAGGTAAGAATCCTCTGCAAAAATAATATTCAATCTTTCTCCAGTTTCCAAATTAATGGCATAACCAGGGAACCAGCCCATACCCATAGTTCCATCATTTAAAGGGTTGCCGTTTTTATCAACTGATGGGGTTAAGCGTAAGCCCATTTTGGTTTGCCCTCCAACTGAAAGCAAATCATCATCTTGTGCTTCAACCACCACGCATTTCGACCATTTGGATTTATCATCTGTAAATACAATATCTACTGAATGCAAATCAGCCATTTTAACCTGATTAGTAGTGGACAAGCTATAACCAGGACCATCCTTGAAAGCAGAAGCTAAATGATAAGGTGCCCAGGTGCCTCCTGAGTAGTCTAAGGAAAAATCAAAGACCCCACCTCCATAAGTAAAGTTATTAAAAGGAATGGAAATATTTTTTTCTATAGCTGTTTCGTAAATTCCATTAGGGTCATCACCAAAAGAGTAATCACTCAATTGGCCATTATCTGGATTTTCATAAGAGCCAGCCCTTATCCAGTTTAGACCCCAGAAAAAACCATTCTCATCATCTCTATCTGGTACACCCGATAGCCATCTGTCATTTATATTTTCAAATTCCATGGAGGAAGAAATCAAACCATTATTCGAAATAAGGAGTGGGTCCTCAGCCGGATTTACCCCTTGCTGAATTTTAATAGTAAGACCAATATTGGATATTAATTTTTCTGAGCCCACTTCAATTGGTTTGGTGGAAGATGCCACTTCATTTCCGGTAGCCTCATTGGTTAGTACCCATTTTCCGTAAGAGGTAATATTATTCCCTGTATAGATAGGATCTTCCAAAGTGAAAATATAAGTTCCTTTTTTTACAGAAACCGGATCTACCACACTTACATCAATTGGGCCTAAGCCATTTTTGTATATAGGATATAGTGAGCGGTGAGAAGAAGAATTAAGAATCTCATCCACTGTTTCTTTTGTAAGTTCCAAAGGAATATTTCCATTTCCTGTTCCTTCTAATCTTTCTATTTTCACACCATCCCCAAAAGAAGAGTTAAGCAGAGTACCTCCTGCTTCTGGCTCAGTAAAATGAGGTATTGCGCTATAGAGTTGAATATTTCTACGCCCTGCAATATAAGGTTGGTTGTGTCCATCATAATCAGGATGGTTTACATCATAAGGATCTGCATTTTCTTCTGCCCTATTATAGGCATAAGAAATAGCCATATAATGGTAAGTTTTATGATTTACCAATTGGGTATTCCCTAAGGCAAAGCGGTCTTCTGTAATTTTGAAAGAATATTCAACGCCATTATCTACCGAGCCCTTCATACCTGAACTCATCACACTTCCTACTTCCTCTACTGGGGTAAAGACGCCTAAGATAGGATCGAGATACTGATTGACAATACCGCTCACATCATCTTTTATATCACATCTAAAAACCAACCTTGCTTTGTCAATATTATCCAAATCGGTTACTGAAGTAGTTCCATTGATAAGTTGGTATACCAAATAGCCCTGAAATTCATAATTAGGATTAGATTGTAAATTCGCTGGCTTGGTGATATAAGGATCTTTCTCTGAATAACTTTCATCTATATTATTGGAGGATATTCCATTAGAAAGGGTAAAAATTAATTCTTTGTCTAATTCCCTCACTGTTACATCCGGAGCGTCAGGTCCGTTTAGGATATTAAAGTTATTGTCAAATAATGCTTGCGCCTCACGATCATATACTTTTACTAGTGCAATGGATGCGGTATTGCCGCCTGCATTAGCCCTTGCCCAAATTACACCCACTGTAATATAATTAACAGCACCTGGCTCTAAGGTAAAAGGTCCAGAAGATTGTATGAATCTTCTATCATCAGGTACATTTCCGGCAGTTACTTCTGTCCATTCTCCAAATTGGGAATACATGTCTGGATCGGAAGAGCCAGGGAACATAAAATTACAAATTTCTGTGGTTGCGCCTGGACCCCCACCTTTTCCATCTCCTCCATAAGTCATAGGTACATTGTCCTTCCAAATTCCTCTTAAATAATTATAAAAATGAGAACCTGTACTAGGATTTCCTTGCATAGATCCGTCATTATTGTAATACACAAATTTTGACATGATGATTTCTTCATATTGGGTGTATTCCCAAAGCCCAGTTACTGGGT
>Ga0208128_1000258_pt1 | contig 22642 bp, 15 predicted proteins | sample ETNtaG_35_FD_185758 | JGI IMG/M metagenome (GOLD analysis project Ga0208128, IMG submission 185758) | Marine microbial and viral communities from oxygen minimum zone, Eastern Pacific Ocean - ETNP201306PF51B (SPAdes) (version 2) | ecosystem: Environmental > Aquatic > Marine > Oceanic ... | reverse complement strand
GGTGGTGTTCCGGTACTTCCTTCTCCAACCCTCAAATCAGCACCAAACGGGTTTGACCTCTCAACTAGACAACAGTTAATACAACTAAATACAGCACGCACCTATTGGCATTTATTTAATAACGATTTCAAGAGGTTAATCCGAAAAGTTGGAACCCATGGAGGGAATACCGGGGTGGTGTTCCGGTACTTCCTTCTCCAACCTTCAACCCAACAGAAGACACTAAAATTATGTAGGTCGGGGATATGAGATATTTGCTTTCAGTTAGGACAGAGTAAAATAAATCCGACTACAATATAACATGGTGAAACAATTAGTTAAGAACTCTTGTTTATTTAACCAATTAGCTAAAGGCGAAGAAAAGCGATGCAAGATCCATTAAATGTAAAGCAAAACGATTACGGCCGCAGAGGACGTCAGAATCGAGAAGTGCCATCTGATCAGCCTAAGGTTAATATGGGTTACCAGAAGGATCTATCCGAAGCGCCGACGGACAGTCAGCCAACCACTGCTACGGATCCGGTTTCACAGTTGGAAGCCCTGAAGACGGCCTTGAAGCACGTCGAGGAAAACAGCCCCTTAGCCAACGAAGTCTACAATTTCGAGATCCACGAGGATACAGGACGACTATATGTTCGGGTTGAGGATAAAGACGGTAACCTGATCCGTCAAATACCGTCTGAGCGGTTCATAGAGGTCGGCCAGAACGTTGGTCAGATGATCGGTCTGTTTCTGGACCAGCGCGGCTGAGATAGCCAACCGTCTGGTTGACAGGTGATCGGGTCAGTGTTACAATTGACTGTAGTTATCTTGTACCATCAATTTGAAGTGTGGATGGTGGTGGATTCCCAGTTTTTGATTGTGGCCTAACCAATTAGGATTAAGTAGAATCAAGCGAGATTGTCAGTAGAGCGACGGGAACTAGAAATGTCAGAAATTACTTTTTCAGGCTTGAGTTCAGGTATGGACACGGCCGGAATGCTGGAAAAACTGATGGAGATTGAGCGGCGTCCGATTCAGTTGCTGGAAAGGAAGCAGACGGATATTCTCCAAAAGCAAGGAGCTTTTGAACGACTCGACGGCACTGTAAAAAGCTTTCAAAGCAGTGTCAAAAAGCTGAACGATCGATCGACCTTCCAGCAGTTCCAGGCCACGGTCAGCGAAAACAAGACTATCTCTCACTCCATCTCCAGCCAGGCGGCTGAGGGCAACTACAGCATCGAGGTAATCCAGAGAGCTGAAACGGATCAATTCTCGTCTGGTATTTTTACTGATAAAACCAATACCCTGAACTATACGGGTGACCTGATTATCAATGAGCAGACCATTACCATTGCTTCCAGTGATTCGCTGGCCGATATTCGGAATAAGATCAATAGTATTGATGCCGAAGTCTCCGCTTCGATTATCTCCGTCTCGGAAGAAGACCATCGTCTGATTTTAGCTGCCGACCAAACCGGGGTGGCTGGCATTGATCTATCCGACTCCTCCTCAGGGAGTCTGCTACAGCAGTTGGGGTTTACCGATACAGCTGGAAATCAATCCAGCGTAACCCAAAAATTGACCGCCGGGCAAACGGTCCAAACCACCGCGAGTAGCGATATAACGGCCAGTACGCCTTTCAGCGAGATCGACAGCGGCATTACCGACAACAAGACCATCACCATTAGCGGCCGCAGCCGAAACGGTCAGTCGATCAGCGGCACCTATACCTACCGAGACGAGCATACGGTTCAAGCACTTCTAGATCAAATCGAAACTATATTCGGTTCAGATAACGTCGGCCTATCGGTCGAAAATGGTCAAATTGTCATCACCGACGATGCCGCAGGCGAAAGTCTGCTGTCGGTCGATCTGGACGAAAGCGCCTTTGGGGCAACAAATACTAATCTATTCGGTGATTTTGAGATTACGACTAAAGGGCACGACCGCATTCTACAACAAGGAAAAGACGCGCAACTGAAGATCAACAATATTAATGTCACCCACAACACCAACACCATCTCCAATGTGATTCAGGGAGTAACTTTAGACCTGCTAAATACCAATGCGGTAACAGGCGATCCACCGATTTCGTTGCGAGTAGAGCGGGATACTGGTCAGATTCAGAGTAGCGTAAGCGAGTTTGTCGAAACCTACAACGGAATCGTCGACTTCGTCAAAGAGCAGTTTGCCTTTGATGCCAGTACAGGTATAACCGGACTATTGTTCGGCGATTCTACAGTCAGATCGGTGCAAACCCAGATCCAACGCTTGATTGGCACCTCGCTGTCCAACCTGACAGGGGATTACAAAAACTTACTTAGCCTGGGGATTTCAACCGATCGAACAGGGGTTATCTCTCTCGATAATAGCATCCTTCAATCCGCTATTAGCGGCAGTTTACTAGATGTAGAACACCTGCTGCAGGGTGAAGGAACTACCACCGATGAAGCCATCGACTATGTTGGCTTTACCGACCAGACCGAATCGGGCACTTATACGGTTGATATTACGCAGGCCGCTACTAAGGTGATTATAACGGCCGGTTCTGCCTTTAGTGGTCCGTTAGCCGATGACGACACACTAACTGTTACCGACTTTTCCAGCAATGCCGATGCTTTTATTAGTCTAACTGCTGGTGATTCGCTGGAGGAGGTAATCCAGAAAATCAATACGGAACTATCGACCAGTGTGGCAGAAGTCAGAACATCGCAGAATTCGCTGGGAGTAGGAGTAACTGCAACCATCAATAGTAAGTTCACCGAGTTAGGTTATAGTACCACCGACACAATTACTTTTTCTGGCACACGCCACTACGGTGCTAGCGTCAGTTCGAGCACCTATACCATTGATGCAAACTCAACCGTTCAGGATTTTCTGAATACCCTGGAGAGCGAATTCAGTGGTGAGATTACGGCCGCTCTGGATGGTACAGGCAAAATTGTGGTCACCGATAACACGACAGGCGATAGTAATTTGTCGATCAGTATCTACGGTGATGTTGATGTCGGCACCTTTGGCTCCACTGTTCTGGGTCGAAATCGGATCCGGGTCACCGCCAGTGAAGTCGATGGAAAGTTACAATTGGAACACGATGAGTATGGGAACAGTTACGGTTTCGGTGTAACTGTTACTGCCGAAGATCGCACTGGTATTGGAACACATGCCTCAGCGGCTGGTCAGAATGTTGAGGGTACCATCAATGGGCAACCGGCAACCGGCAGTGGTCAGTACCTGACAGGCGATGTCGATGCCGGGGATACTGAAGGACTCCGTTTACGAGTTAAACTGACAGAGACCGAGGTGGCAGGAAATACGGCTCGTGGTACTATCACTCTGACACAGGGTATTGCTGAACGTCTAAATCGGTTGCTGGACAGTTTTGTCGACTCTATTGACGGACAATTTCAGAGACGATTGGACGGCTTTCAGTCCCAGTTCGACCAAACACAGGATCAGGTCGATAAGATCGAACGACGATTGATTCAGGTCGAAGACCGATATAAAAGCCAGTTCTTAGCCATGGAAAAAGCGATGGCCGAGATCCAGGCGCAAACAGCTTTTCTGGAGAGCCAACTGGCTAGCCTGAGTGGCAAAAAAGACGACTAGAAAGTAATGTGAGACGTCTATAAAGGAGATTTTGATGAGAAGACAACTTACCTACGATAAATATCAACAGATGCAGGTGCAAACAGCGGATAAAGGCAACCTATTGCTGATGCTGTATGATGCGCTGATTGTTTCCCTCAAAAAAGCCCAGTTACAATTGGATAATGGAACTGCGGATCGACAAGAGTTTTCAGACCAGATCTTCAAATCGAGAGAGATTATTCTGGAACTGGTCGGGGCTTTGAATCCGGATGCGAACCAAGAGATTACAGAGAGCCTTCAGAGTCTGTATGACTACTTTTTATGGCAGATTAGTCAAGCGGTGACAGAAAAAAAATCTGAACCGATCAACGATGTGATTCAGCATGTCACCGGTTTAAGACAAGCCTGGGGACAAGCGGTGCAGGAAAATCGGTCGCAGCAGCCCGACACCCAAACGGGTCGCCCCTCCAATCTGCGCTCTCAAATAGGAACCATTAAGGCGTGAATCCTCAGAGAGCAAACGAACCTCTCTCAACCTTGTACAGGCAGTTTGGCCAGAAACTGGACTTTTGTCAGTCTTGCTTGACAATTACACATCAGTTGCTGGAGAGTTTGGAAACCGATGACGGCGACCTGGTGTTACAACTGCTCAAACGACGAGATACCGTTTTCCACCGTATCCGACGGCTGGACGATGAAATCAGCAGTTCTCCTGTCGATGATGACCGAATCCGACAAGCTAGCCGAATTTCCTCTCAACTCAAATCCCTACTAGATCAGATCGAGCAGAAAATCCACCAGATAATGCAAATGGATGTGCAGATCCATCAAAAAATTAGAGAAAATCATGTCCAAGCTCGGAATCAGATCGGACAGGCACAAAATCGGCAGAAAATCGCCCGTGCCTACCGAATCGCTGGTGCTAAGCCTGCCTCTCTGCTAGACCTGAACGAATAAGCAGTCCCGCCAACTTGTTAGCGAGGCGACCTCCCCACTTTTCAATCCAGCACTACTGCCAAGCCTGCTAAAAGATGATATAATCTACCTCTTTGAATTCTCTTTTGGCGAATTTGACCAGAAGAAAGGCCGGTTTCTCAATTATGGATCTGACCAAGACTTATCCCCGCAGTCCGTATGCCAAGCTCAGCAACCTCTACATGCTGGGACGGACAGTCGACAAAGCCCGGGCTAAATTGGATGGCGATTTGGGTGAATATCTTTACGACTGCCCGCTGGATAAAATACTGTTTTCGTTTCTTCAGATTTCAGCCAGCCAACTGTTGCGGATTGTCTCCGAAGTCACTGGCGATGACGAAATCGCGGCCCGAATAGTTTCAGCTCAAGCCACTTCAAACACCAACGATATTGCAGCCTTTAATCGTAGGGTTGCCGCTCTGGCACCAGAAGACGCCGAAACCCAGGCCTACTTCGATAATTTGAGGCAGCAGTTGGCTCCCAACCATCCAGAGATTAAGACCTGGTTCGACCTGATCGAGGCCGAGGAAGGCCGATTAACGGAAGTTAGTTAACAGAGAATGGTAGATTTACAGGTCGAGCCTAATACTGCCTCCCGTCTACCGGATCTACTGGCGGAGCGGATTATGGTGCTGGATGGGGCGATGGGCACCGCGATCCAATCTTATCAGTTGCAGGAACACGATTTCAGAGGCCGACGGTTTGCTGAACATCCGGTAGACCTACAAGGCAACAACGATTTGCTGTCTTTGACCCGACCGGACCTGATCCTGACCATCCACCGATCCTACCTAATAGCCGGTGCGGATATCATCGAAACCAACACCTTTAACAGCACTACTATCTCGCAAGCCGACTATCAACTCCAAGATCTGGTCTACGAACTAAACTGTACTTCAGCACAGCTGGCTCGACAGGCGGCTGATGAGGTGACGACTGAAGACGCCTCCCGTCCTCGTTTTGTGGCCGGTGCCATGGGACCGACCAATCGAACCTGCTCGATCTCACCCGATGTGATGCGGCCGGGTTATCGGAATATCACCTTTGATCAATTAGCGGAGGCCTATGCCAACCAGACACGGGCCCTGATCGACGGCGGGGTTGATCTGCTGTTAATCGAAACCGTTTTTGATACGCTAAATTGTAAAGCGGCTCTGTTCGGTATTAGCGAAGCTATGAAATCGGCTGATCGTTCTGTGCCAATCATGGTTTCAGGAACTGTGATAGACGCTAGCGGTCGTAACCTGTCGGGACAAACGGTGGAATCGTTTTGGTACTCGATCCAGCACGCAGATCTATTCAGTGTGGGGTTGAATTGCTCGTTTGGTGCTACCCAACTTCGCCCTTACATCCGAGAATTGGCCAAAGTGGCTGATGTACCCATTAGCTGTTATCCCAACGCCGGCCTACCTAACACTTTTGGTCAGTACGACGAAACCCCCGATGTAACAGCTGGAATTTTGGACGAGTTTGGGCGAAATGGACTTTTGAATCTGGTCGGTGGCTGTTGTGGTACAGCCCCGGAACACATTCGGGCCATCGCTGAAACGGTGGCCGATCTCCCGCCACGACCAATTCCATCAACGGACTTTCTGCCCAACTTCAGCGGATTGGAACCACTGATCGTCCGTTCTGACACCAATTTCGTCAATGTCGGTGAACGAACCAATGTGGCCGGATCAGCCAGGTTTGCTCGCCTGATCAAAAACCAGGACTACGAGGAGGCCCTGGAGGTAGCCAGGGATCAGGTCGAAAACGGGGCTCAGATAATCGATGTCAATATGGACGAAGGATTGCTGGACTGCAAAAACGCTATGACTGAATTTTTGATGCTGTTGGCGTCAGATCCACAAATCAGTCGAGTGCCAGTGATGATCGACTCATCCAACTGGGAGGTAATCGAGGCCGGGCTGAAGTGCATCCAGGGAAAAGGGATTGTTAACTCGATCAGCTTGAAAGAAGGGGAGATCGATTTCGTCGATAAGGCCCGGCGGATTCGGCAGTACGGAGCCGCAGTGGTGGTGATGGCCTTTGACGAAGAGGGACAAGCGGTCACTGTGGATCGAAAGGTCGAGATCTGTAAGCGTGCCTACCGGATTCTGACCCGGGAGGTCGGGTTTCCGCCACAGGACATCATCTTCGACCCCAACATCTTGACTGTGGCCACCGGTATTCAAGAACACAACGACTATGCAGTAGCTTTTATCGATGCCTGTCGGCAGATCAAAGAGAAACTACCGCACGCACTTGTCAGCGGTGGGGTCAGCAATATCTCTTTTTCTTTCCGTGGGAATAATGCCGTTCGGGAGGCCATGCACTCGGCTTTCCTCTATCACGCGATTCGAGCAGGAATGGACATGGGCATTGTCAACGCGGGACAGTTGCAGATCTACGACGAAATCCCGGCTAACTTGAAGACAGCGGTCGAAGATGTGCTGTTTAACCGAAGCGCCGATGCCACAGACCGACTGGTCGAACTGGCGGAAGGCTTCAAAAGCCGCAAACGGAAAAAACAGAAAGATCTGGTCTGGCGAAAGCAAGCGGCCGCACAGCGCTTGAAACATGCCCTGATTGAGGGTATCATCGACTTCATCGAGGAGGATACAGAAGAGGTTCGCCAGCAGTACCGTCAACCGATCGAGGTGATCGAAGGCCCTCTGATGGATGGGATGAATACCGTTGGTGATCTATTTGGGGAGGGGAAAATGTTCTTGCCCCAGGTGGTTAAAAGTGCTCGGGTGATGAAAAAATCGGTCGCCTACTTAACCCCCTTTATCGAAGCCGGCAAAGGTGTTGGGTCTCAATCCAGGGGTAGGTTATTATTGGCCACTGTCAAAGGCGACGTCCACGACATAGGCAAGAACATTGTCAGTGTCGTTCTAGGTTGCAACAACTACGACGTCATCGACCTGGGAGTGATGGTAACAGCGACCAGGATTCTGGAAACCGCACGTCGAGAGCAGGTCGATCTAATCGGTTTGAGCGGATTGATTACACCCTCGTTGGACGAGATGGTACATGTGGCACAAGAGATGGAACGGGAAGGAATGGAGGTTCCTCTCTTGATCGGTGGCGCCACTACCTCCAAAACCCATACAGCTGTTAAAATTGCGTCGCATTATAGCTGTTCAACCGTTCATGTTCTGGATGCCTCTCGTAGTGTTGGTGTGGTCGGTAAACTGTTGAACTCGGAGGAAAAACAAGTTTTCACAGCCCAAATTCGTCAGGAGTATGCAGGGCTTCAAGACGCCTGGCAACATCGTCAGTCGGAACGGCGTCTGATCTCTCTTGAAGCGGCTAGAGCCAATTGTTTACCTGTCGATTGGGATATCTATAAGCCACCTGTACCGAATCAGCCTGGGATCAAAATCTTTGACGCTTACGATCTAAGCCAACTGGTAGGCTATATCGACTGGAGTCCATTCTTCAAAACCTGGGAGCTAACAGGCAAATATCCGCAGATTCTGGACGACCCGGTTGTCGGCGCGGAAGCCGGACAGCTTTTTGCCGATGCGAACCATCTGCTGGACCGGATCATGGCCGATGACCTGCTGACGGCGCGGGCGGTGATCGGCATTTTTCCCGCCAACTCAGTTGGTGACGATATTGAGATCTATCCATCATCGTCACCGCTTACTATTCATCATCTTCGACAGCAGATGAGTAAGGCCGCAGGACGGTATAATTTCTGCCTGGCAGATTTCGTGGCACCAAAGGAGACCGGTATCAGAGACCATTTGGGCGCCTTCGCGGTAACCACCGGAATCGGCGTGGAGGCTCTGGCCCGGCGATTTGAACAGGATCACGACGACTACCAGAGTATTATGGTCAAAGCCTTAGCTGATCGTTTGGCTGAAGCGCTGGCTGAACAGATGCATCAACGGGTACGACAGAAGTTTTGGGGGTACGCTTCGCCTGAAGACTTCACCAACGACGATTTGATCGCAGAGGCCTATGTCGGTATCCGTCCGGCTCCGGGCTATCCAGCTTGCCCCGACCATACGGAGAAACGAATCTTGTTCGATCTGTTGCAGGTTGAAGATCAGATCGGCGTTGAATTGACGGAAAACTTCGCCATGACCCCGGCTGCTTCTATCAGTGGTTGGTATTTTTCTCACCCCGATAGCTGCTACTTTGGCGTTGGTCGAATCGGTTCAGATCAGGTTGCCGATTACGCGCAACGCAAAGGAGTCTCGATCGATGAAGCCAAGCGATGGCTGAGCCCCAGTTTAGTCGATGACTCCGAATAGCAGAGGCTAATTCAGGTGAGTTCGCGAGCCTTAACGGCGTATAAAGCCTTAATGATGCACAAAGATAGCAGTCAGTGAGCTATCAATTCTGACAACTGATCACCAGGTAGATCAATGGGACGAAAACAACACCCTGTTTGTGGAGATGCCAGACGATTTGAGGTGGTAGCTGATTTTGTACTTGACCATTTTGGCCGACGGATAAAACATATTGCCGATGTGGCTGGCGGGAAAGGGGTTCTGACGCGAATGTTGAACCGAAAGAACTATGACTGTGAATTGATCGACCCACGACAATCGGTGCTGAAAGGCATCCAGCATCGTGCTGAGACCTTTCGATCCGACACCGCCGATTACTATGATCTTCTGGTCGGTTTACATCCAGATGGTGCCTTACGCACCTTAGGTGAAGCGGCATTGGTTCGACCGGTGCTGATGATTCCGTGTTGCAACTTCTGGGACGAACAGCGACGCGGGCAGAAAGAGTTACTATCCGCCATCGAAACTTTTTATCAACGGCATCAGGTACACTACGAAAAAATTGATTTAGACTTCAAAGGCCCTAAGAATACGGCCTTGGTTTCCCACCCTTCGGCCGTTTCCCTACAGATATTCCATAACCGCTTCAACCCACCCGATCATCGCCACTAACCGGCACAGGAGAGATAAATTAATGAAAATTCATGAGTTGGCTAAAGAATACGACATCCCAGCCAAAGATTTTGTAGAGAAAATTCAAAATTTAGGTATAGAGGTGAAAAGCCATTCGAATGTGTTGGATCAATCCCAAGTGGATCTGATTCGGCAACACCTTCGTCCCGAAGATAGTGATGTTTACATTGAAGTTGATCAAGAGGCCATGATGCCGGAGTCTTTTTTACCAGAGTCGGGAGAATCAGATTCAGCGACAACTGATTTGAACTCTGACCTGATTCTAATTACTAGTGACGGAGATGCACCGCCGACGACAGATGCAATCACTATAGACCTGGATGACCTTAACCTGGATAATATTACTAACGATGCTCAGTCAGATGTTCTACATCAAGGCGTTGATGGCCATCAACTTGGCAGTGCCGAAGACACCACCATCCGGGGCTTTACAAATGATCCAATAAGGAGCGGCGGTTCTTCGTCCACTGATACAATTACCATAGACCTGGATGACCTTAACCTGGATAATATTACTAACAATGCTCAGTCAGATTTTATGCAGCAAGGAATTGACCTTTGCCAACAAGGCGAAATCGAGGGCGCAATTCAGGCCTTCCAGAAAGAGCTAGAGGTCAACCCGAATAATGCTACCGCCTGGAATAACCTGGGCTTTATTTACTACCAGCAGCAACGATGGGAAGAATCGGTTGCTGCTTGTCAAAAGGCAGTTGCACTGAAGTCGGATTATGCTGAGGCCTATTGGAATCTGAGCTTCGCCTATGAACAGACAGGTCAATATGTCGAAGCCGCAGCGGCTATAGAAAAAGGGATTGAGCTTAGTCCCGGTAATCCGGATATATATAGCAATCTGGGGAATATGTACGCTCAACTAGAACGGTACGAAGACGCTGCCAATGCTTTTCAAAATGCAATCCTTACCAATCCTGAAGACGCCATCGCCTATAATAACCTAGGGGTTGTTCGCTTTAAAATTGGCGACTTTGAGGGGGCGGTTGAAGCTTTTCGACGCTCGGTCGAAATTGCCCCACAGTATGAAGAGGCTAAACGTAACTTAGAAATGGCATTAAGCCGGGTAGACCCACTTGATGGATTAAGGATAGAAATATGAGTCAATACCAGTCGATTGTCGATTCCGCTGACGAGCGGATTTACGACATACAGACTTCAGCCATAGGACCAGAAGGGTCATTACCATTTACCGAAGACCAACTTCGTCATGCACCGAGCGGAGACCTGTTTGCCATGAGCCAGAACGCTGGCATGGGCTGGAATCCGGACGAACTGAATCGGGATCAATTTCTAATTGTCAGCACGATTGGCGGGTTGCGTGCACCTGACGGCTCGCCGATTGCACTCGGCTTTCATACTGGACACTGGGAGATCGGTCTGCTGGTCGAGCAAGCGGCAAAGGAGTTAAAGCGGTTAGGTGTGATCCCTTTTGCCGCCTATTGCTCCGATCCCTGTGATGGTCGAACGCAAGGAACCGTAGGGATGATGGACAGCTTAGCTTATCGAAATGATGCTGCGATTATCTTTCGGCGACAGATCCGCTCCCTTCCAACACGGCGTGGCGTAATCGGTATTGCCACCTGTGACAAAGGACTTCCTGCCGCCATGATCGCTCTGGCGGGTACGCACGATTTACCAACCATGATTGTGCCGGGAGGAGTAACACTCCCACCAACTTCAGGCGAAGATGCCGGTAAGATCCAGTCTATCGGTGCCAGGTTTGCACATGGCGAGATCTCATTAGAGGAAGCGGCAGCCCTCGGTTGCCGTGCCTGTGCCAGTCCTGGTGGTGGGTGCCAATTTCTCGGTACGGCCGCGACCTCGCAAGTCGTAGCCGAAGCCTTGGGACTAACCCTACCCCATGCAGCCCTCGCCCCTTCTGGTCAGGCGATATGGCTGGACATGGCTGTTCGATCTGCCAGAGCCATGATGGAATTGCATAACCGGAAAATCACAACTCGACAGATCTTGACCAATGCGACCATTCGCAATGCCATGGTGGTTCATGCCGCTTTTGGTGGGTCTACTAACTTGATTCTGCATATCCCTGCTATAGCACATGCGGCTAGACTTGATCGGCCATCAGTGGTAGACTGGATCGAAATTAATCGCCAGGTTCCTCGTATCGTGGATGTCCTGCCCAATGGCCCCGCTGGTCATCCAACTGTGCAGGTGTTCCTCGCTGGCGGTGTCCCCGAAGTGATGTTGCACTTACGACAACTCGGACTTCTGGATGAAAACCAGTTGACGGTTACAGGTGAAACGCTGGGTAAAAATCTGGACTGGTGGGAGAAATCGATACGTCGCCAGAAACTGCGAGATCTGCTGTTCGAGAAAGACGGAATAGACCCAAACCAGGTGATCATGTCGCCGGCGGCGGCTAAAGCCGGTGGCCTTACCAGTACTGTCACCTTTCCACGGGGGAACTTAGCCCCCGACGGTTCAGTCATAAAGAGTACGGCCATTGACCCCAGTGTAGTCGATGCTGATGGCGTTTATCGGTTGACAGGTCAAGCTCGTGTTTTCATTCGGGAACGAGATGCCATAAAGACCTTAAAAGATCGTGCTATTAAACCGGGCGAAGTGATGGTGCTAATCTGCCGTGGGCCGATGGGAACGGGTATGGAAGAGGTTTATCAGTTGACCGCTGCTTTGAAACATCTCCCCCACGGCAAAGATATTCCCCTGGTTACCGATGCCCGTTTTTCAGGTGTCTCGACCGGTGCCTGTATCGGTCATGTTGGTCCGGAAGCTCTGGCCGGTGGACCAATTGGCAAGGTAATCGATGGGGATCTGATCCAGATCGTTATCGATCGACATAACCTGGAAGGCAGTATCAACCTGGTCGGACACGGTGTCGAAAATATCGGTGTTGACCAGGGGACTGAAATACTCAATCAACGATCTCTACGAGCAGATCTATCACCCGATCCGGACCTCCCCGACGACACACAGCTATGGTCGGTATTGCAGAGTCTCAGCGGTGGTACTTGGGGTGGTTGCGTCTACGATGTCGAGGCAGTGCTTGAAAAGCTGAATGCACTCCGGGGATAGCCCGCTTACCGATAATCCGCGTCAAATCAAAGGCCACATTCTTTTCTTAGGTGTGGTGCTGGTGGCTATTAACAGCTACTGGGCCTTGATGGGCAGTGAGGTCTGGCATTCAACCCAACTCACTATTGCCTCGCTGTTCTTCAATGCCGTTTTTACCCTCCTGGTTCTGGTTCTAATTAACCTTCCGCTGAAACGTTTTTCCCCTCGGTTGGCACTTAGTCAAGCTGACCTGTTAACCCTCTATACTATGGTGGTGATGGTCACAACCATTAGTGGACACACCATGATGGGCTATCTGCTACCCGTCATTGAACACGCTTTCTGGTATGCCTCACCCGAAAACGAATGGGAGCAACTGTTCGGGGCTCACGTGCCGGACTGGATTGCCATCAAGGATAAAGAGGCCTTGCGTGGATTTTTCCAAGGCGAATCCAACCTCTATACCCCGACCAACCTGATTCCCTGGATTCAACCGGTGGTTGCCTGGTCGCTGTTTGTCATCGCTTTATGGCTGGTTTTGTTGTCCCTGACCATTTTTCTCCGCAAGCAGTGGACCGAGAACGAAAAACTGAGCTATCCCATCGTTCAGTTGCCTATCGCTATGACTACCGATCCGGTCGCCTTTTTCACCAATCGGTGGATGTGGATCGGGTTCGGCATCGTAGCTGTTCTCGATCTGATCAACGGACTCCACTACATTACACCTACAGTTCCCTATCTCAACATCAAAAACCAGACCCTCTTTCAGTTTTCGGCTAACCCGTGGCGAGCGATGGGACCTTTTCGTATCTCCTTTTACCCTTTCGTCATCGGATTGATGTTCTTCACCCCACTGGATCTGTCATTTTCCTGCTGGTTTTTTTATCTCTTTGGACGGCTGCTGCGGATTATGGGCGCAGCAGTTGGGTTGCAGACCGTCTATCCCTTTGAACAGTCGGTTGGCGCCTGGGTTGCGCTGGGTATGATTCCGATCTGGATGGGGCGGAAGTTTTATCTACAGGTAATTCGTCGGATCGCTGGCCTGCCCAGTCAGGTGACCGATGACGACGAGCCGATGCGCTATCGGACCGCGGCCTCACTGGGGATGCTTGGATTGACCTTTCTGGTCTTTTTCTGCCAGCAAGCGGGCATGACCTTGTGGGCCATCGGCCTCTTCTTCGCCATCTACTTTCCAATGGTAATTGCCATTACGCGCTCTCGGGCCGAGATCGGTCCGCCTGTTCATACTCTGATCTATGTCGATCCGGGTCGAACCATGGTGACAACGCTCGGTACCCGCCGCCTGGGTATCCCCAATTTGACTATCCTGACCTATCTCTATCCTTTAAATCGCTGTTTCCGGGCCAACCCGATGCCCAGCGAACTGGAGGCTTTGCGGATCGCTGAGCGCACCAACATCGGCTACCGTCAGGTGTTGACCGGTGTTATTCTGACCATTGTCTTCGGTATCTTTTTCACCTTTTGGGTTTACATCCATATGATGTATGATCTGGGGGTCAACAGTAAGGCCCGGGGGTGGATTCGAACCATGGGTTGGGAATTTTTTAATCGGCTTCAGAACTGGTTGGTACATCCGCGCGAGCCGAATGTGGGAGAGTTAATCGGCATCGGGGGTGGATTCAGTTTCACCGTCTTCCTAATGGTAATGAAGATCCGCTTTTTATGGTGGCCGTTCCATCCAGGCGGCTATGTCCTGACCACCGGTGGGGGGCTGGGTCGGGAGTGGTTTGCCGTTTTCTTGAGTTGGTTAGCCAAGTTCATAATTCTCCGAGTTGGCGGGGTTAAACTCTACCGCCAAGCTGTTCCGTTTTTCCTGGGCCTGATCCTGGGCGACTATACCCTCGGTTGCATCTGGAGTATCGTCGGCATCGTGTTTCAGATGCCGACCTACGGCGTGTGGCACTGATGGAGTGAGAAGCCATCCGGAGCAGCATAGGGCCAACCACCCCGCATAAATACGACAGCTTTTAATGCTTCCACGGCGGTAATTTCCGGCCTCAACAGGGCTGTAACCAGTATCACTGCCTGTATAAAGCCTGTGCATAAAGCGGATCGTGAATATCCTTCGCTGCTTCACTGTTTACCTCGTTCCGTGCCCACTAGCCGTCCAACCGGCGGAACGCCGTGTGGCTAAGCTGACAATTTTTGATTGGCCCGCAAAGAGGGTTGGATGAGGTTGGTGTAAGTTTCGCTCCTTGAAGCAATCGCCGGCCGGCAGCAGATGGACGGTGAATCGTCTATTGCTTCCACACTTCACACCAATGCCCCAGCGCATAGCCGAGTTTACAGCCGTGGGACATGGCGTGCAGCGTGCCGTTGAGAGCGCCTTCGCCTAGCTTCAGGTCGAGATGCAGGTGGTGGCGGTAACGGTTTGCGTCTTCGGTGCTAATGTGGCCGAACATTTTTCCAGTCAGGCAATCATTCTCAAACTTCGCGTCGTTGACCAGTGTCCACATTTGGTCACTCAGACAGGCGTGAATGTCGCCTGAAGGTTTGAAGGAGATTTGCAGCGGAACCTCACCTTGATACGTGTGCACGGTCCCAGTCCAGTCGCCGAGCAAATCAGGAACGGGCTCGAATCTGTTAATGGGTTCATCCGTCGTCGCTCGAAGATGCGTCTTCGAGTCTTCCTGCTTGGCTCTGAATTCGGCCAACTTATCACCGAATCCTGGAATTAGAACGGACAAAATATCGGTGTCGAGTGTGTGTGCTAGTGGGTGAGATGTATTGGCAAGGGTGACAATAACGATACTCTCGCAGGGCAGCATCGTCAGTTTCGTCGAGACTCCGCCCATGCCACCGCTATGGCTAATTCGCAAACCGAGCTCATCGTCATTGATGGCCCAGCCGATGCCGTACTTCGAGGTCGAACGCAGGTTGGAGGCAGCCAGATTACCTTGGTCCTGTTCGGCGGTCGGAATCTGCATAGCGTCGATACTTTCATCAGAAAGAACGGCCTTCTGATCCGGTAGGCGTTGCTTGAGATGAAACATGCCAAAGCGTAAAAGATCGTGTGCGCTGCAGAAAACGGCTGAAGCACCGGAATGATCGAAATCGTAGAACGGCAACGGCAGACCATCGTTTGTGTAGCGTTTGGCCTGATACGCCTCGAGGCCGGGGGCGATATCCACCGAAGCGCGGGTCATTCCCAGTGGCAGAAAGACCTCCCGTCGCATGAACTCCGCGTAGCTCATTCCCGACACGCGTTCGATCAGGTGGTCGAGGATTCCGTAACCGATATTGGAATACCGGTACTGCTCGCCAGCCGGGCACACCACGTTACCGTAGCGTCGAATGGATTCCTCCATCTGTGGCTTCGTTGGCCCATCTTCAGGAAAGAAATGGTAATGTAGCGGCAGCCCGGACGTGTGATTCGCTACACGCCGAACCGTCACCTCATCCGGCTCGCCAATCCAGACTTTGAGCTGGCTGTCTTTGGAAACGTATTCATTGATCGGTTGGTCCAGCTCGATCTTTCCTTGCTCGACGAGTTTCATCAGTCCAGTAGCGGTGATTGGCTTCGAAATGGAGGCCAGCGAAAACATCGTGTGTTCGTCGGCCGCGATCCGCTGCTCACGATCCGCCCATCCAAACGCCTCCTCCCAGAGCAGATCGCCTTCCTGCGCCACGCCGACAGCGAAGCCTGGAATGGACGCTTCCGCCATCTCGCCCTGGATGCGTTCTCTAACTGTGGAAAAAAACGCATTACCCATTTTTAAAACCCTTGTCTATTCTAGTTTTCATCGTAGCTCTGGCCTCCAGGCTGGAGTGGTTTTGAGATTAGAAAACCGAGACCGATAGCACCAAAACCAGGCTAAAGTTCACCATCCGTCTATCGTGTAATCTCGAAGGACGGATCAGGGACAAGCGCCATATGGTCTAGATAAGTATCCAGATCAATATTTGATCCACAGACGATAACCCCTATTTTTTTGTTTTGAAGCTGTTCTCTCAGCGGATTTAAGACGGCGGCTAAGGCTGTCGCACCAGCAGGTTCGATCACTAACTGCAAGTCGGACAACAGTAGTGACATTGCCTTAATCATCTCGATATCGCTGACCAGAGCAATTTGATCCAGGTACTTTCGGCAGAGCGAGAAACTGTAAGGTAAAGCGTAGGGGGCACCGAGGCTATCCGCAATGGTGTTGACTCGGTCCAAGGCTTCCGGCTGTCCACTACTGAAGCTTCGTCGCATAGTATCAGCCCCTTCCGGTTCTACGCCATAGACCTTGCAATTTGGTGCGAGAGTTTTAACCGCCATCGATACGCCAGAGGCCAATCCGCCGCCACCAATTGCCACCACAACCGTCTCCAGACCATCTACCTGTTCTACAAACTCAAGTCCCAAAGTTGCAGCTCCAATGGACACATTGTGCCCCTCGAACGGATGGAGAAAAGTATAACCGTCAGATTGTAGATTCTTCACAATCTCGAAAGCTGTGTGGACATCATCGGCAAACACGATTTCGCCACCGTATTGACGACACTTGGCCACTCGCATCGGATTAGCATTTGCGATCATCACTACTTTAGCGGTCGTTCCCATCATTTGAGCTGCGAAGGCGGTGGCAACAGCATGGTTGCCGGCACTGACAGCGGTAAATCCATTCCGGATTTGCTCCGGTGTACAATTAAGTGCCGAGTTGATAGCCCCACGCGCTTTGAAAGTGCCCGTTCGCTGAAAGAGCTCTAACTTGAGATGAACCTCGGCCTGATCGCCCAACAATTCATTGACCACAGAACTATAGAGGCGTTGAACCGGCGTCTGCACAACGTAATTTTTCAGTTTAGCCTGCGCGGCCTTAACTTCGCTTAAGGTAAAGGCCGTATTGCTATTCATCGTTCCAGATCGGCATTGTTAAACATTGTTAAATTGGTATAGACTCCAGGTCGTTATTCCATTTGAGCATTAGTAGTATTACGAAATACTGCAGCACAGTTTTGCTTTGGCTATCGCATTTTTTGGCATCTTAACCGCGCCAAGAAATGACCAGCTATCATAACCCTCAACTGTATCAGTCTCTGCTTTTTTACCTCTGCATCTCTTCCGGTACAAAGTGCTGATCAGGGTTCTAATAACCGGCTATTAGGCTTCGATATTTTTGTCTTGAATAGCTTCGCACAACTGTTGTCCTGTCGCGGTACCACGACAGAATCAATAACGGGGTATGCCACCCTACGGTTGCAAGAAAGAAACCCTTCTTACCGATGAAGTTAGCAACGTTAAAACCAAATATAAATTCGTACTGGAGCCCAAAGAGACTTGGACGGTGTAGTGTGCCTGGCCTTCGATCTGTTCCAACAAGGTAATGGTTACAAGAAGATCATCAAGCACCTCAACCAGATGGGTTATCGGTTTAAAGAAAGGGTGTCAACTAGTGGCATGTCAAGCATTGATTGAGGGGTATAGTTTCTCGAGTTTGATACGAGTATTGTCGGTAGTAAACCCGTCAAATTGCCGTTTTCTTGCCAGCAGCCAATTTCCTGGATCAGAGCTTCTTCTGTCGCCAATACCACTATCCAGACACTGTCCTGACAGGAGGCTGAACCCGATCTTGGCGATCTTTAGCTGTGTAGTGGAACTCCAGTTTATCTCAGATACGTTTGGCTTTTGCCTCGGCTCAAAGACGGTAGATTAAAAGACCGGATTATGAGTGTGGAGAGTATCCGGAATCACATCAATACGAATGGCATTAGGGTTGTCTAGATCCATCAACTCCTTCATGCAATCTGCCCATTCAACCGGTCTCCGCTGCTTAGTTACCTCGACATGATTCCGCGAACTAGTAGGCTAAAAGAACAACAATAGATTTCCAACCCCATTGGACTGAGATTTATCATTCTACCGTTCTAGCTATCCCGGCTTCGCTGGTATCGGAATACGTTTTTACGCCACCAGTTGCCGGCTGCTTTCGTCGAAACAAACCAGCCGATAGTCTAGATCATAGGCAGAGTGAAGTTGGTTTGTTTTAACGTTTGACGCACGGCTTCAGGAGAAATGCTGTTTAATTCCAAACCTTCGATCTGGACCAATTGGTTGGCTAACAATTGCAAGGTCAAGATCCTTCGGGCCCAGCTCCACAGACCAAGGCGATCAAATCAGTTTCGGTTGGACCATCTAATTTACGCACATATTTACCTCGAGGTCGACGGTTGACTATCGTTCCTTCCACGCCAGACGGCACAAACCTACGACGGACTCTTTCTATTGTTGACCGTCCTATGTCTAACGCTTCCGCTATCTGGTGATCGGACCCGCCTTCATCGGCTGGCAGCAGTTTCACTGAAAAATCGATCAGATAAAAACGATTTGTATTTCCCCTTCTCAAAAAGGCGAAAATTGAATATAATGTAGGTTAAGTGGCGCGGGAAAAACATAAAAAATAATATTTGCTCGTAGACTAACAGAAACGGTAGATAAGAGCAATTGCGCTCGAATTAGGTATAATGGAACGGGGAAAATATGGTCGAGCATCCATAATTGTCGACTGAGTTTCAAGAGAGAATGCAGCCGACCTTGAAGGAGAAAAGAGAGCGAAGTTTGGTCGGCTTGGCAAATAGCGGGAAGCTCTATCCTGGTAGTGGTGGATGTTGAATAGTAAATTTTTAACTCTTATAGGAGAATGAAGTGACAGAAGTTATTGTTTGGGACGGTTGGATTGGCGGTATTGCCATCGGTCTGTATGCTATTTTTCAGGTTTGGCTGACAGGTAAGCTGTTAGGCGTATCGACCGGGTACGGCAACTTATGCAGTTTTACCTCACGCTTACCATTTTTCCACCGGGACAGCTACAGCCAACCAAATAACTGGCGTCTGTGGTTTTTGATTGGCATACCGTTAGGGGGACTTATGGCTAGTTTCACCTCACCTGAAAGTCTAAACCTGAGTTTCTCATTGGGTGATATGTACAACACCGTTATACCCAAACCAATTTGGCTGAGAGGTTTACTGCTAACATTGGGTGGTGTTTTAATCGGCTACGGATCTAGATTGGCCGGTGGATGCACTAGCGGGCATACCATCACTGGGGTTTCCCTGCTCAATTGGCCTAGTCTGGTTGCCTCGGCCGGCTTTTTCATCGGCGGTACTGTCACCGTACAGGTGATGTTCAACCTGTTGGTATAAGGGGGAACCATGAAAGACAAGATCTTATTTCTACCACTCGGGATTCTGTTTGGATTTCTGTTGAGCCGGGCTGGAGCTACAACCTACGACTTTTACGCTCAACTATTCCTGTTTCAAGACTTGCAATTGCTGTGGGTGATTTCGGTGGCGATTGTTGTCGGTTTATTGGGCATAGGGCTTTTAAAGTTGACTAACTTCAAAGCATTGGTTGGTGGGAAATCGATCGACTTCAAGGGCAAACCCTATCGTCCCAGTCTGATCCCCGGCGCCGTGTTGTTTGGTCTTGGTTGGGGACTAGCCGGAGCTTGTCCGGGCACTGTACTAGCTATGCTCGGTGAGGGGAAGCTAGGAGCAATCTTTACCATTTTCGGCATCATCCTCGGAACCTACCTGTATGGTTGGCAAGTCGGCCTGCGTATGGATACTAAACCTCAACCCAGTGCAGATCAGATTATCGTCAAGCCAGACATAATATCCTGATAATACATCCCAGACCGTGTAATGACCTCGATTATGGTTCCTTCGATCGCCGATAAGTTCTCTGATCTGGAGCAAGGTAAGCGTCTGAAATGGCGTGTATGAACGAGTTGAAGAATTTCAAGACGCCTTCTGCTGCTGCTCTTCCAGTGGTGGTTGAGAATCAGTTGTCACCAGCAGAGAAGCCGATCCGCTCCGGTACGACTCTAGTTTTGCCCTCTCAATTTCAGCCGGCGGCAGATCAATAAATCAATGCTCTTTTCAACCCAGACCGAACCGATAAAATACCCCTTTCGACGCGATGTCTGGTAATCAACCATTGAGTCCAGGTTGTTTCTCAAGTACAGATAGAACAACGGCAAGCTGGTTTGACCCAATTTGGCCTGGGCTTTATTAACCGGCCGGGACAAGCCCAATTGTTGGCCTAGACTTGGGCCGGATTGCCGCGCGGCCAAGGCTTTCCCTCGCCACAGCCAATCTGGTAGTTGCCGCCCCCAATTGGTGGCATCTTTCCGGCCAAGCCCATGATGCTTGAGCCAATCGACCGTTTCCTCTACCCGTTTTTTCAGCTGCCACCAATCCAATCTCAGCCTGGCTTGGGGGTACTGGCTTTTAACCAGTTGGCTAATCCATCTGGCCCTATCGGCCAAGACGATGAGTTCGGTTTCCTTCTTAACCCCGATCTCGGTGGCGCAACAGAACAGCCTTTTACTAGACGGCCAACATACTGTTTATTCTGCCGAAGGTTTCTCCCTTGACTGACTCTAATCCTCTGCTCAGTAAACACAATGCCGACTTTGGCCTGCAAAAATCGCTTCCCTGGCTGAGCATTGATGAAAGTGCCATCGAGGCCGATGTAAATTGGCTTGGCCAACCAAGCTTGGTCCTCCGAATGGCTGGTTTTTTCTGACCTTTCCCTTTTCGCTTCCTTAACTAGAGGTTCGACCAGAATATAGTCTTTTTGTTTTGGGGCTAGTTATGTCTAGTTCTTCCTATAAAACTGAAACAAAAACCTCCCGATTTCTGTGTCTTGTACTTACTGTAAGAGGTCTACTAAATTAAGCTACGAAGTCAACGGCCCAAGCCGTTAATGGCCAGGCTGAAGGCTATCTTTTTAGCTGACTAGACTGATCCTATCAATCCAGCGTCTCATATCTCTCTTCTCCCACGGCTGTCGGTTAGCGGCCGGCAGGGTTTCAAGCGGTCTGCAACAGCTCATCGATGCCGGCGGTATAGATTGGGGCAACACCATGATACTCAATGAGGATGAACATACTTGTCAGCCGCAAGAGCTGATTATTTGTCGGTTACTCAGGCGCTCCGCAGAAATGCGATGCTTCCGGTGCCTGGTAACAGACGTTCAACTCGGGTGTTTCCAGCCGACGATGGCCGCTGAGGCGAGATTGGAGACAGCGCTCCAGTACGCCGCTGACCAGAAGCGTTCGCTCCACTGGATACGGTGCCCGGCCGGAAACGATCATCTCTTCCACCTTGCCCATCAGACAGGCTGAATAGGTCACGTTGGGCGTCGGAGGCAGCAAAAACTGGGTCGACTGCACCTCTGGTAGACCCTGAACCTTGGCCGCAAAGGTGATAGTCCTGAACGGCACCGTTGAGCATCAGTAGCGTGGCCTGCCAGCCGTCGTTGTACTCGATGAAATAGGCCGACGGATTCTCCACAAGTTGCTCCAACTCACCGCTGTGGGCTAGATCCTGTGGTCTGCCGTCGCTCAGACCGATACCGCTGCGAGAGTCGGAGCGGGCCAGCGCGCCTTCCAGCAAGCGCCTCGACCAGCGGCTGTCCCGGCCGGCTCGCCACACTTCGTCCCCTTCGATGAGCTGTACCGCCCTCACGCCAGTCTCACCACCGCGACGGCGTTCGACCATACATTGCATTGCTTCCAGTGCGTGATAGTCCATGGCGTCCGATCCGCCAATGCCGATCATAAGTGCATCCTCGAGGACGCAGTTTATCGGCAACTCTAACGGTGGCAGCCGAAAGGTGACCGGCAGTGAGGAGCCAGCCAAAAACGGAAACTGCAACTCCTTCGAGGCTAACACCATGCGCTGTGCCTTCTCAAAGCTATACGAGAGGTGCTTGTCGTTAAACACCGGTACAGCAGTGCCATCCTGCCTGAAGACATCCACAATCTGCTGGAAGAACTCGTAGCGCGGATAGAGTTTCTGGCCCTTTTGATTGGTGGGATAATCGCCGTGCTCGGCGATAAGCAAAACCGCGTCGACACCCATCCTGTCGCTGCCTAAACGCAGCGTCTCGGCGATGGTGGGGTAGATCTGGAAGCCGTGCTTCTGGGCCCGTTGTCGGCTCAGATCGCCTTCAGAGCGCTGGTCGACATAGGCGCTGACCACCTCTATCTCCGGCCGGTGCCATTTGCCGGTGAGCGGGTAACCGTTCAAAAAACGCTCGCCCATGTGATTGGCGTGGCTGCGCCATCCCCAGATAGTGGTGATAAGGGCCAGTTTCTTGCCTGTTGGGTTGGGC
>Ga0208128_1000255_pt1 | contig 22762 bp, 20 predicted proteins | sample ETNtaG_35_FD_185758 | JGI IMG/M metagenome (GOLD analysis project Ga0208128, IMG submission 185758) | Marine microbial and viral communities from oxygen minimum zone, Eastern Pacific Ocean - ETNP201306PF51B (SPAdes) (version 2) | ecosystem: Environmental > Aquatic > Marine > Oceanic ... | reverse complement strand
TCAAGGGGCATAAAATGGGAAATAGTAACAGAGAGAGCAACTCGAACCGGCTGATAATAATCAACCTGAAAATAGCTTGTTCACTCTAAACTCGAGTTATTCTATTAAACAAGTTTTTAGAGAACTAACGCCTTTGAGGGTAATTCAACAGCGTTGACCAACTTGTCGAAGTTTTGGCTATTATGATAAAATAAATTGGTGGAATTGAGGGTTCAAATGTCGCAAATTGACGTCTCAGGGTTGAAAGAAAAATTTCCAGAGAGTTGGCTGTTAATCTTAGTGAATGAATGGAACGAAGATGGTCTTCCAATCGGAGGTTCGTTACTAACGCATTCAACCTCCCGTGGGCAGATCGAGGACGCAATTCAGATTGCCAGAGAGCTCGCTCCAGATTTTGAGTTTCGATTGGTTTTCACGGGTGATAGTGATCAGGCTGAAACGACTAAATTTATGACGGCAGAGAATGCGCTCCAGCATATCGAACTGGAAGCTCAGAAAACCAAGGCCATTAATGAGGCAGTCAACGCTGTCTCTGACCTAAATCGACCTCAATCCACCCAAAACGTACCCGCCAATACTCGGGCCAACTGGGATAATGTCTACTCTAATTATAAAAAATAAGCTGCGATCTTCTTCGGTGTTCTGTTCCCTATCGTTAACAAAGTTGCTGATAATGGGTCTACGGCAACTCTGTTTGTATCTCTCCGTTTTGTTTTTTATGACACCAATTGTCAATGGTGCTAATGAAAAACTAACACCAGAAGTACAACAACGGAAACAGGAGTTTCGGCAAAAAGCGACTGCCAAAATTCGTGGACAGGTTATCTGGCCCGGGCACGACCTGACTCACACTACGGTTCAATTGTACACCGACGAAAAACTGCAAGTTGCCTATACCAGTGTTCTGCAACTCAAGGAAGGATACTTTGAGGTCTCAGTCGAAGCTGGAACTTACTATTTGGTCGCTTTTGTCGACGTTAACCAAACAGCTATTTTCGATTTTGGTGACGGTATGGGTATCTATGGAATTTCGGATTGGAGTGACTCTGAACAACAGAAAAAGGTGATTCGAGTAGTAGGGGGTCAAACTGTCGATGAATTAGAAGTGAAAATCGCCGCTCGACTGGCAGATCTGAATGGGAAGCAAAAAGTTGTACCAGTTGAGATCTATAAGCCTTCTAAGTCGCAAATGTTCCAAGCCCAACTGGAATTGATCTCATCCGGAGTCTCAGGTGAACTGAGTTGGGGTAAGGGACTACCACAGATCTTATTCAAAAATGCGCTCGTCATGGCTTATACCGACGCCTCATGGAATTATAAGGTGGCGCAGACAGCCGTCGGAGAAGACGGTCAGTTTAAGCTCAATATTCAAAGGGGCAAATACTACCTGATGGCGATAATTGATAAAAATGAAAATAATCGTTTTGATATTGGCGATTACGTCGGTGCATTTGGGATTCAAAATTTGCGGGCAGATCTACCGGTTCCGGTATTTGTTGAACCCAATCGCTTTATTGAAGGGATTACTGTTGAGATCTCAGGTAGAAAATCTAAAAATGGTCGTGTTGTACCAATTAAAGCCAGGATGATATCTAGCCAGGACCAGTCCATTGAGATGGTTAATGTTAATGGAACTGTTATCGGAAGAGCAATGCCTTTCGAAAAGGCATTGGTAATTGTCTATACTTCTCCTGCTTTGTTGACTGTTGCAGCGGTATCGGAAGTCAGGCCGGAAGGGAAATTCTCGTTCTCCTTACCAGATGGTGAGTACTATTTGCTCGCTAGCGTTGATGTTGATCAGGACGGTAAGTATAGTGACGGTGATGTCATTGGTGGCTACGGAACACTCGATCTGGTGAACGCCCCCCCACAACCGTTAATGCTGTCGACTAAGGAATCAACGCAAATAAGCGGGCTCGAGATTGTAATTACCGCCAGGTATGGGTTAAATGGACAACTGACTTCAGTGGAAGAAACACCGATACTACCTGACAGCCTGGAGGCCATTGAAAGTGGAATCTCGGGACATTTGATGGTAGAGAATGTCAGATCCATTTCACCGCTTAAGACTGAACCGGCAGAATATAGAGAAGCAATTATTTCGGTTTCCAAAACCGATGATTTCTCACAGGTAATTGCAATCCCCGTTGATTTGGGGGCGGACGGATTTTATCAAGTTCCGCTGGTACCAGACGACTACTATGTGATGATTGTAGTAGATCTGAACGGTGATCGTAAAGCCGGTCTAAACGATGGCGTTGGCATTTTTGGAACACGCCGACCAGTTCGAGGTCAACCGCAACTGGTATCCGTTTACGAAAATCAAGTGACTCCCAACATCAATATCGAGATCACAGCCACTTATATGGATGAACAGGGTAATATCGCCGAAATCGACACCGGGCATCGGTCTGAGATTCGGATTCAGTATGGACAACCAGATGATGTCTACCAATTGCGTCGTGGTGATCGTCAAATCGAGGAGTGGTGGTACTGGACGCAAGGTATCGGCTTTAGTTTCGAACCGGCTGGACTCGGCTGGCGATTAGAAAACCAGCAACAGTTTGAACCGAAAATAGATCCGGTCCCTACGCCTTCAACCGCAGTTGCAGTTGATCAAACCAATATGGACGATCCCCTCTCGGACCAAGGCAATTTTTCTCAATTTCAGGCACAGCTATTTTATAGTTACGACGGCATTATCTGGGCCTACTCACCCACAGGTCAGCACCAACCCCTTGAGGCTGGAGACGCCCCCTCGGTTTCACCCGATGGACGTCTGATCTACCGGGATAATCAGGGAAATATTATGCTCCAGCAAGGGGATTCCATATCGGTACTCTTAGATCGGCAAGAATTAGCTACAGATGCTGTGATCTCGCCCGACGGTAGCCGAGTTGCGTTTGCTCGCCAACTAACAGACCGGGGTCGAATCTTTATTCAAGATATCGATACAAACCTTGAAATTTCAGTTCCCTCTGTTGCCGCTCAGATGGGGATGCCAGCCTGGGATCCAACCGGTGAGTTGCTGGCTTATGTGGAGACCGGTGATATCGACTCGTCCGAATCACCTGCTGATCGCGACATCTACAGCTACGATTTACGTGCCAACCGGATTGATCCCATTAGTGTTGGTGAAACGGATGACATCCAACCGGCCTGGTCTCCAACAGATTTGGGAATGTTAGCTTTCTGCCGGGTGGAAGGTAAGCGACAACAGATTTGGCTAATTCGCTTTGATGATCAGGGCCTGTCCACTGAAACTAAGCTGACAACCGCCGGTGGTCAACACCCGGTTTGGTTGCCAGATGGTTCCGGCTTGGTCTACGAAAATAACGGCCAATTATGGACAGTTGCAATAGACAAGACGGCAATATCCACAACAGAACTTAACCCTGTCAAAGTCAACGGAAAGCCTGTTTTTGGCCACCGGCCTGATGTCGCATCAGGTCAGTAATTTCCCTTGCGATTTAGCAATACCATTTGATAATATTGCCCCGCATACGATTTTAGGTTGCTGGCGGGAATTATAGGCAGCAATTAAATTAATGACGGTACAGTCGTCAATAGAAAGGAGGTTAAATTATGACATATGTCATTTGCGAGCCGTGTGTAGATGTTAAAGATACTGCCTGCGTTGATGTGTGCCCAGTTGATTGTATTCATCCTACCTCTGAGTTTCCAGAGTTATTCGAGGCTGCAAATCAGCTTTTTATCGATCCGGAAGAATGCATTGACTGTGGTGTTTGTGAACCGGAATGTCCGGTTGAAGCGATCTTCGCTGAAGATGACGTGCCGGAAGAGTGGGACCACTATACTGAACTAAATGCCGCATTTTTCCAATAAAACTACAAAGGTCGGCTAATCCACATATGTATCGACAATAGACTGAGATTCCAGTTGATCTCGATTCAGTTGGTTTTAGTCGATTTTTTTGTGCTTAAAGCCAGATCTAATTTCGCCCAAGTGGCTAATTTAGGGTAGATCTATTAACTTGTTAGCAGATGGCGGACAAGGTAGCAATTGGGTGTTCGGTGGTTGAAATCGAGATCGATGCTTTGTTGCTTACAGCCACTCCAATAGCGAGCATAAGGTAGCGGTTGCAAGTCGCTCCTTTGGCTAATGAAGGTCTTTTGACAACAAGCAATATTTTGACTGCCATCGCTGTTGTTAATCGGGTAACCCCAGACCCGACAGATTACGGGGCGGTAGTCATAGACAGAGCAGACACCACCGACCAGCATAGGACAGTCTCCTTCCTTTTTTCCTTTCACCAATTTGGTAGCTTCGATTCCGGCCTCCAGTACTCTTTGCTCTGAATAGCCCTTTTGTTCAACTTTAGCAATTGTACGTTTGGCTTTTTCTAAAATGTACTGTTGTGTAGTTCTAGGGAGGCGTTTTAGCCCTATGGACAGGTGTTGTGCTTCCACCGCACTAATCGCCATTGTAGCGGTATTCCGACAACAGTCATAACAATCCGTAGGACATGGATGTTCACCAGATTGTTGTTGTAAGGCTTGAACTTGACAGTCAATCTCTTTGATTAGATGAAAGTATTGAACTATCATCTGGGTTTTGATTTCGACCTAAGGCATCAGAATATCAAGGTCGTGTATAGCGGCTTGACAAGCAACAATTTTAGCCCCGTTTCTCAAGACTAATTTCATTTCCGCCCCGCTGACCCAATCGATTTGACCATCGAATATTTCGCCTTCTCGGAGCACAATCTTAATTGGAATTCCGCCTTGACGCGCTTCTTGTAGATCTTTGGGATCGAAAGGAATAATATCTTCCAGTTCGCCTACAGGTACAGCAATTGGTTGTGCTTGAATTTGTGGGTCTGATTCCCGCAACCGATCAATCATCTGTGCATCTTCGTCTTTATAGTAGTATTTAATCTGTTGCTTAGAAAATTCTCGACGTTTATTATCGATATCCAGTACAAATACCGATTCTATGTCCTTTGGATTTCGGACAAAGTTTAGGATCGTAGCTGAGAAAAGTTGCTGTTGGTAGGTAGCAAAAAACATCGGCACTTCATAACGGATCTGTTTCTCTATGTAGAGCGTCCCGAAATCACTTCTTTGACGATCTGGGTCTACGGATTCCTCTTCATCGATCCATTGCTGAAACATATTGGTATTGACGTTCCGTTGGTTCAACACACTTTCGCGTGGGATCAGATTTTTCCCCTGGCTCAACCAACGCTTTTCGAGAGCGGTCAAAACTAGCTCAATATCGTGTCCAACCAGGCCTTTTTTCCCCTCTTTGACAGTGAATCGAACCTTTTGTCCCACCCGTGGTTGGTCGTAGGGACCGGTAATCGACGAATTATGCATAAAAACATCTGCTCCACCATCTTCTTGGGCAATAAATCCGTAGCCCTTTTCCTCGTTGTAGTACTTAATAACTCCCCTCGGCACGATTCTCCTCCTTCTCAATCCGAGCCATTGCCGATTGAAAGCCAGCATACTCTGGATCATCCAACGTTACGTTACTATCTATCTGATCCCGTTCCGATGAACGAGACACCACTTTATAATTTGACTGAAAGTTTGGCATCAGTCCTGATAGCATATCTGATTCACTCTCTCTTCTTTCTTTTTCCCAATCTCCAATTTGTTGGGTAATTAATCGGCTCGATTTAACCATCTCGATCCATTGGGGATCTCCTTGTTCATGACACATCATTAACTCGCATCGGTTGCCCCAAATCGAAATACAGTTTTCCCACCATTCCCGATAATATTGGATGTCAGAACGATGGGGCCCAACCAAATCACACTCGGTGACCCACAGAGGATTATCTCCCTGCCAATGCTCAACGGCCTCTACATAATTGGTTTGCAACCCATTTTCATTATAATCAAACCAAACTGATTCTAGATCTTCGTACTTTTGATCCTCTGGTGGCCAGTAAAGGTTTAAACCAACGGCATCTAGTGAGAACCTAAACCCACTGCGGTAAATTGACCGTCCTACATCTGTTCGCTGTTCATCTGGAACGACAAACCGCTTGGCAGGCAAAGCTAGGTTTAATACCCGGTTATAACTGCCAAAAAGAACTGACCAAAACAGACTCCAGCGAAACCGACGCAACAGTGGTTGCCAGAAGGTATTCGCATAGACAAGTGAGGTATTAAAAGGCGTGACACAATCTATGATCTCTTGCCATTCCAACTGATTCCGATGGGTTCCAATGAGGTCGCTGCCGATACAGAGATACTGTGGTTGATAATCCTTAGCTAAACTTTCAAGCTCTAGTTTGATGCGTCCCATCAGCAAACTCCAAGAACTCATTTTGACCGTTCCAACCCAGCCTTGCCAGTTAGATGGCATCTTTCCACTTGCATCACGCGGTACAAAGTGAGGCTTAATCATGAGTTCAAACTCATATTCCCGGATGGCTGAGATGGTATCTCGAACGGGAAGATAAATCTCTACCAGTCGGGCTCGGTCATCTCGGTCTAACAAATATTGAGGAACAATTGCAACCGTGGATACACCAATCTCTTTCAACTGTGGCAGGATCTCTGGAAAATGCGTATAGTGGTAATCACTCCAAAATGTATAGCCTAGTTTCATGCCACCGACTCCCTTGGCTCTACAACCAATTGTGTTGTACTCCCGTATTCGGTCATTAATACCTCAATAATCTGCTCTAACCTCATGCCTCGAGACCCTTTCACCAAAACGGTATCACCTTCTGCTACTTGCTGGCTAAGCGCAATGACAGCATCTGTTACTGATCGGCACGAAATAATTCGCTCAATCCGGTCTTCGGCTCCCCGTGCAATTTGTTGACTTTCCTGACCGACGGTAATCAACAATTGAAAGGCCGCCGGGATATTCTGTCCGATCTGGAAGTGTAGTTCTACAGACTGTGCGCCAAGTTCCAGCATATCACCCAAAACGGCAATCCGCTTTCCTGGAGTGGGTAGTTCCGCACAAAAATTTAAGGCACTCTGTAGTGAGTCTGGATTAGAGTTATAGGCATCGCTAATAATCCGCAACCCATTGAGAATCAATGGTTGAAGACGCATCTCAACCGCACTAAACGACTCTAGTCCCGTTTTAATCTGATCCAGGCTTAAACCTGCCCATAGGCCAACGGCAGTAGCCGCCAACGCATTCGAGACATTATGTGAACCGAAACATGGTAGGTTTATATCGATGGAGCCAACCTGTGCTGCATAATTGATGGGCTCCCGGACGACGAGTGTAAAGGAGAGAAATCCATTTTCATCAAGGATAAGATCTTGAGCCGAAATATCACTGTTTTGACCAAAGTTAATTCTGTTAATTGGTGAATAGGTCTTAAAATTAGATAATATACTGTCATCGCTATTGAGAACCGCCACCGCTACATTTTCTAACAGTGCGGTCTTTTCATGGGTTACGCCGTTAATTCCACCCAGAAACTCAAGATGGCTAGAGCCAATATTAGTAATCACACCAACTGTTGGCTGTACAATTTCTGCCAATCGACCAATTTCCCCGGGCTGATTCGTTCCTAGTTCAAAAATAGCAATTTCGTGTTGCGAGTCTTTCATCTCTAACAGTCGCTTTGGAACACCAATCAAGTTGTTGTAATTTTTCTTTGACTTGAAGGTCTGAAACTGTTGTGATAACACAGAGGCAATCATCTCTTTGGTTGTCGTTTTTCCGTTGCTACCTGTCACTGCCACAATTGGTTGGTCAAACTGCTGTCGATGGGCTTGTGCCAAATTGCCATAGGCTTGAAGTGTATCTTCTACCTCTATTATCAGCGAAAAATCGAGGGACATCATAGCCGGCTCAAATCGAGAAACAACAATACCAACGGCGCCTTTCAGTAGAGCCTGCTCTAAGAAATTGTGTCCATCAAAATGTTCGCCCACCAGCGCCAGAAACAAATCTTTTGTATTGAGTGTTCGTGTATCGGTTGAAACACGGCAAATAGTCTGTTTGAGGTCGCCTCTGATCCGGGTTCCGTTAGTAATTTCAATAATTTGGGCAACAGAAAATTGCACGGGGTTGATTTGAAAGAAGGCTGGTCTGTATTTTAATTCAGGTAATTGTGACGGCTTAGTGGTTTATTCCGCTGATCCCACGTAAGTGGTAATTAGGTTCGGTTGCTCTTGTAATTGCTGAAGATAACGAGCTAAATCTTCGTTTCTTGGTTCGAGTTTATAAGCACGCTCCAAGTTTTGAACGGCAACATTTCGCAACCCAATTTTCATCCATAATGCCCCCAGATTTTGAAAAGCCGGGGCGTAAGCATCCTTGATGTCGATGGCGGCCATGAAACTATCTCTGGCTCGCATCAAGTACTCTTTGGTTGTTCCAACCAGAATGTGAATCTCAGCCCCCCTTTTCCACGGCGTGGTATAGACCTGACAGTTTACGGCTTTGGCTTTTGTTGTTGCTAGTTGAACACCTTCTTTATCATCGACCGTCAAATGGATATAACCAGAAGAAATTAGCTTCAGTGCAGTTTCGAGTTCTCTCAACACCTCTGTTGGTGTTCGCCCCGTCAAATCGCTTTCCCAAGATGGCCAGTTTGGTCCCGCTTGATCGAGAGCATGCTCGTAATAGACATAACCAAGGTCATTCCGGACTTCGGCATTGTCAGGTCGCATCTTGAGTGCGGCTTCGTAGACGGCTATTGCTTGACTGTAGTTCTTCATAGTACTAGCACGCTTCCCTTGCTGGCGTAGATCCCGAAACTCTTCGCTCTCCATATTCAGCGCACTCCTCGGTTGATAACTATCCGTCAAGTAGAGCTTATAAGCTAACGGAATAGAAATAGTAACGGTAACAACTGCTGCTATAATAAGCGGGAGTTTTAAGCGCAAGGTTCACCCTCCACTGCTGGCTGTACGGTTATATTCCAGACAGCCTGTATATGGTTCGTTATACACGCACACACCTCCTACATTCCTGCTTTTACAGGGATGATCGAAGGGTAAAATCACACAAACCTTGTTAAGCAATGTGGTATTCACTGCACAATCAGGTTGCGGATGACACCGATTTGGCCGCTACGCTCAAAGTGAATGCTGAACGGGTAGTTCCGTCGCAACTGGTTGGCAACTAATTTTAGATCTTCTAGCGTACCGATGTTAACGTCTCCGATTTGGTAAATTAGATCCCCTTTTCTCAATCCTCGTTTGGCAAGCTCGCTCCGCCGATTAATTACGGAAACCACAACTCCTCGTTGGGTATAGCGCTGAATTTGCTGACGGTCAGGTTGCCGAACTCGAATCCCCCAACCTTTTAGTTCATAGTTCCATTCTAACTCGGAAACCTGAACTTTTAGCACCAGCGGTTTCCCTTTTCGGCTAGCTTGTAAGACCACCGTCTCCCCCTGATCAAATAACCGGATTAGACTACGGAAAACGGGTAGATCTAAGACTTTCTGATTATCAATTGTCGTGATAACATCACCTCGCTTTAGCCCTGAGATGCCCGTTTGCTTATCCACCTCGGAGACCAAAACCCCGCCAACCGAAGGTTGTAGATTGTTAACTCCTAATTTTTCCACTAATTGGGGTGACAATTCTTGGACCGTAATCCCTAACGTTGGCGCAACCACGGCTCCGTATTTGACCAGCTTTTGAAACACCTTGATGGCGATACTTACTGGAATAGCAAAACCAACACCCTGAGATCCACCGCTAGTCGAGTAGATCGCTGTGTTGATACCGATCAATTGACCTTGAGCGTTGACTAATGCTCCTCCGCTATTACCCGGGTTAATTGAGGCATCGGTCTGTACCAAATTTCGATGCCACTGCTTTTCAGTTTTTAATGATCTATCAATAGCACTAATTACACCAACTGTTACCGTCGGCTTTGGATTACCAATCGAAGTCGCAAATGGATGACCAATGGCGACTGCCCACTCTCCAATCAGAAGGTTTTCCGAGTTCCCTATCTTGATCTCCACTAAGTCCGCAATTGGCGTTGCGCTATACTCACCGATTTTCAATACTGCTAAATCGGTAAAAACATCTTCTCCGACCAGTTTAGCCTTGTATTGGCGACCATCTGACAAAATGACTTGAATCAGATCTGCATTTTCGATTACGTGGAAGTTCGTTAGGATATAACCTTCATCATCCAGAATTACCCCAGATCCAAGTCCTCGTTGTTCGCGTTGTTGTGGAATCCGGGGAAAATCGAAAAAAGGTGACCGCCAAAAATCTTCAAAGAAGGGATTAACATAGACATGTTCAATCCGAGTAGTACTAATATTGACTACAGCCGGGCTGGCCATCTCAACGGCATTAACGATCGCATTGCGACGAGACTGACCGACATCTGCTTGCGCTTCAGATTGGATCTGGTATTGGAGTAGCGTTAAGCTGACCAACCAAAGAGTACTACTGATTCCTGATTGTATTAAGAAACAGTATCTACATACTGTTTCTCGATCAAGTCGAGGGCGTTGACCTGTTCCCGCGAAAACGGGAATCGAGACACCGCGGTTGGATCGGGAACATGCTTTGAGATTCAGGTGCATTCGCCCGGGGTTGTTTCTCAAAATCTTATTATCTTGCTCGATAGCGAAGCGGCTTCTTCTAACCTTTATGTGAATAGTAAATAGTGAATAGGAATGTCATTTGGCTAATCAATTCTCAATTCTTATTTACGCCAGAGTAGTGGTGTCAAGATTATCAATACCGTATAAAGTTCAAGCCGGCCGAGTAACATACAGAGACTCAGGACCCATTTTCCAACCGGCACAATATGCGCATAATTGTTTGTCGGACCAAGACTGCCCAAAGCTGGACCGATGTTCATCAAGGCAGAGACAACTGCAGTACTGGCACTTAGCAAATCTAAGCCTAAACCGGTGAGAATGACCGTCCCTGCTACAAATATTGCCACACTGATGAAGAAAAATCCCAAAATATTGGTCATTATCCCTCTAGGAACAATTCGTCCATTCAATTTTACGGGCAGCACAGCGTGCGGTATAATCAAATGTTTGATTTCAAGGTAGCTCTGTTTGATCAAGAGCAAAAATCTAACTTGTTTCATCCCTCCACCGGTCGATCCCGCACAACCGCCAAAACACATTAGGAACACCAAGGTCACTTGTGAAACGAAAGGCCACATTTCAAAGTCTGCGGTACCATAACCTGTAGTTGTAATGATGGATAAAACTTGGAATCCCACAAAGCGTAGCGCATCGCCGATCGACTTGTAGACCACCTTGGCTTGATACACTTCGTAGGCGGTGCCGTTAACCACAATCTGTTGATTTTGAACAAAGTAACTCTGGTTCTGATATGAGATTTTACCGTCGACAACTGGATAAGTTTCGTTTTCTATTTGTACAATTTGATCTTGATCAACCTCGCGCGTTACACTATTGATTACAGCAACCGGTTGTAACATGGTATTAAGCGTCAAAGCCGCTATCGCTAGGGTAATCAAAAAGAGGTAGAATCGAAACTCCTCATCTTTCAGATAGCCGCCAAAATCGCCTTTCAGAGCCTTGTAATGGAGTGAAAAGTTGGTCCCGGCAATAAACATGAAAATGATGACCACTACATCGATATAAACACTGTTATAGTAACCTATACTGGCATTTTTAGGTGAAAAACCACCGGTAGCCATAGTGCCAAAAGCATGGCAAAAGGCGTAGTACAAGCCTTCACTGGGAGTTTCACGGACATTTTCAGGTACTATCCAAACGGTTCCAATCCACAAAAAAACCACTTCTGCCAAAGTGATTAACACGTAGCCCCACCATAAAACTTTTGCTGTCTCTTGAATTCTTGGAGTTATACGGTCGCTTTGTGGTCCTGGTGCTTCGGCCTGGTACAACTGCATACCACCAACACCGAGTAAAGGTAGAATTGCAACAGCCAAAACTAAGATCCCCATACCACCGAACCAGTGGGTGAAACTTCGCCAAAATAGAATGCCGTGCGGCAAATGCTCAATGTCTTCCAAGATTGTTGCCCCGGTGGTTGTAAACCCTGACATCGACTCAAAATAGCTGTCAGTAAACCTTCTGAAAACCGAAACTTGCTGGTCAATTCCATTACCGAGAAAATCTTGATAAAAAAAGTAGGGTAGCGATCCCGCTAATGCGACAAACAACCAGCCGAAAGTGACAACTGCGAACCCCTCTCTGTTACCCAGTTCCCGGTTTACATCACGAGTGGCCAAATACAAGATTCCACCTATAATAGCCGTGATCACAATCGTTTTGGTGAAAGCCATGAGATCTTGTTCTGCATAAGCGGCGGCAACTGCCAACGGGATAAGGAGTGCGACCGAAATGGCAAGCAAAAGGATGCTGAGCGTAAATAAGACCGGCTTCAGATTCATTTTAAATGAATAGTGCTTCTACATTCGGGATCGCACTAGATTGACTACAAACAATAACGTCATCTCCTGCCTGAATGACTAGATCCCCGGTTGGAATCAGAACTTTACCATCTCTAACAACTGAGCCGATCAAGGCCCCATCTGGAAAGTTAATCGCACGAATCTTTTGATCTACAGCTTTGGACCGATTTTGTACCATTAATTCCAATACTTCAGCATCGATATCCCGTAGAACCGTAGCCGCTAAAACATGGCCACGCCGAACTAGGCGGAGAATATCATTAACCGCGGTTAAGTGGCGGCTGACAGCCGAATCTAACTCTGTAATAGAGGCGAGAATTGGCAAATACAAAGGCTGTTGTATAAGCGGCATTACACGTTCAGCCCCTTCAGATTTAGCCATTATACAGGCCATAATGTCGTCTTCATCGTCTCCTGTTACTGAAATAAAACTGTCCGCACTTGAAATTTGGGCTTCGGCCAGTAAATTGGGATCTAAAGAGCTACCATGTAAAACGGTTGCTTTCTTTAACACAGAAACTGCGTGTTCGGCCCGTTTAAGATCTGTCTCAATAATTGTGACCTGTATGGGTTGCGACTCTAATATCCGCGCAATCTGGATGCCAATCGGTGTTGCACCGGCAATAACCAACCGTTCCAGCTTATGTTGTAAAGGGATGCCTGAGAACTGCAATAGTTCAGAGATTGCTGGCTTGCCGCCCATGACAAAAATCTCATCTTCATCTAAGACTTTGTCATTGCCTTTAGGTAAGATGGTCTCCCCACTTTTGCGTTTGATAGATGTAAAGCGAATGCGAGAGAAAGTCTCGCGCTGAACAATATTTTGAATTGATTGATTGATAAGCGGATTATTGGACTGAATACGAAAGGCGATGAGTTGAACTTCACCTTCGGCAAATTCGACGACCTCCCGAGCCTCTATTCCTGTTAGCAATCGAATAAACTCACGTGCACAGAGTTCCTTGGGGTTAATAACATGATCAATCCCTAACTCACTTGGTGTCAACAATTCCCCGCTTTGGAAGTAATTACCATCGGAAACCCTAGCGATTTTAGTTCTGACCCCACAACGTGAAGCAATCAGGCAGGTCAACATATTGATTTCATCCGAGTTGGTAACTGCAATTAGCAGGTTGGCGTCGGTAATCCCAGCCTCTTTTAGGAGGGTTGGACTGGCTCCAGAACCACAAATCGTCATTAAGTCCAGATTTTGTGCCAGACGATTACAAGCCTCCTCCGAAGGATCGATAGCAATAACGTCGTAGCTTTCGGAGATTAGTACTTTTGCTAAATGTGAGCCTACTTCTCCAGTCCCAACAATAATAGATTTCATATCTTGTCCCTATATACCGGATAGATACATTTCAACTTTAGAGAGAAGCTAAGTAGTGAAGGATAACCTAAGGCGGCTTCGCAGACCGGTTGAGTAGAAGTGGTCTAATGACCCACCGGCGGCCTTTTCCCACCTTTTAAGCTTTAAAGACAGTCGGCAATTACAAATTCTTTTGGTATTTAATGATAACTTGATTTTGATCATACAACTTAACTGTGTTCTTAACTCTAATCGGAGAGGTGGAGGTTTGACCCGTCAAAGCTGAATCTTTGAGAGACTGGCGAATAATTTGCCAAACCTGCTGAGCGGTATCAGTATCCCGATATTCCAATATAAATCCGTAGTAATCGGTGCCACCAGATCCAGAACGACTGCTGTTATAAGTACGAAACACAAATCTGGGCGGTTGCTCACCCGCAACAAGCAGATCCGTCAGTGGCCAGTACCGCTGTGGAAGTTTAGCGTTCAAACCCAAATGGGTTGAATACAAAACCTGGTTTTCTTTAGGTAGTAAAGGGACCAATGGCACCTCGCTCGAATTAGCGTTGTAATTAACTTTAATCTTCTTTTCGATTTCTTGAGCGACTGTAAAAGTTGCTTCTCGGATGGCAGTCGCAAACTCGTACATTTCAATATCAATGAGATACCGCCCTTTCCAAAACAGGAGTTGATCATCCATTACTGCTGCCATCTGACTACCAATCATTCGGCGTTTATCTTGTGGGAGACGAATCGAACTGAAGATCCCATAAGCATTTTCAGGCGATCCCATATCAAATACCTCCACTAAAATTAAAGGGCGAGATCCGAGTTTAGGCGACTGCAATTCGACGTGTGCTTGACGCTGAAACCCATAGCGAAAATACTGTTTCGGATTTCCAAACGGTACATCGTAGTAAAGTTTGTCACCGATATAGACACCGGGCTCTTGTGTTCTTTCCCAGCCAAAAACCGCATTGGTAGCGGGCAACAGATCTACCGGGGTTACAACATCTGTGACGATAGCAGAATGGGAGTCTCTGCTTTCGCTCCTGCCTCCCATCTGTCTCTGCTTATTTGTACCTACTTTACCCTTTGACTCTGGATGGAAGGAAACTAGACGTTGTTGGATCTGCAAACTCAGATCTTTAGATCTACTCACGCTCTTCGCACACAACGTGCCATAAAGATACTGCTCACGCTGTGCAATCGACAAATATTGGTCTTTTCCTTGACAAGCAACTAATAAAACTAAGCACAGGCAGATGTATGGGCATCTGTTTTCCCAAACAGACTTGACACACTGTAGTCGACGAATCAGACGCTCTGTTAGTGAGGTAACATTACTTCTATTCAAACCGCTTACCACTGTTCTGCGAGTAAACTGTACAGATCATCAACCAGTTCTTCCACCAATCGTCCCTTAGCTTCTCCAAGTGTCTCTGGCGGTTCACCCCGGTCGGAAACAACAAAAAACTCATGAATCTGCTGGTAGTTGTCGTTTTGCTCAATCAGTTTACCCCGAACCTGGTCCTTAAAAGTATAATCAACGACTAATTTCATTTGTAGCCGAATCGGACGATTATTGGCATCGTAGTCGATGGCTTTGATGTCATAGTCCCGTATGATGATATCTAACTGGGCGTGATTCCCATCTCTCCACTTTTGGCTAAAACGGTCTACTAGCGCTTCACGGATGACTTCGTCGTAGAGTTTACCGGTTGCCCTTTCATAGGTAAAATCGGGGTCCTCAACTGTCACAGGAGTAACGGTGACCGTTTCGATATGGTTCAGATAATCGGAGGTAGAAACGTAACCACAACCCAGCCCGATTATATTATAAACTACCATCACTATAATCGGCAGTTGCTCTATTGGTTTTGTTAGCAGAGAATCGAATAGGCCCGACTTGAATCTTAAACTTTTACTCACCAGAAAATGAAAACCGGTTGTCATTACGGGAAGTCAATATATTAGATATTAGAAATCGCTGTACTCTGTACTTCGTTAGCGGAGTGGTCTCGCTAATAGCCCTTCGGGTTCCACTCACGATATCTCGTTTGGAACATATCTCATTGGAACAACAGGATAGCGACTTATGGTAAGAATCCAAGTCTGAAACTGCTATTTACGGCAAAGGCAGGCTTACTAACGTCCCTTCGAACTCTGCTCACGACATATCGCGAGTTCAGGTCGAAGGGATGGCCATTTTTATTCAAATGGGCGGGGACGGTTATTTTTTGAACTACCGGAGAAAATACTGTCTTGAATTAACCCCGGTAGATTTTTTGTATGTTCGACAATCTGATCCCGATATTTCAATGAGAATATCAATGCGATAACTTGGACAACCAAAATGCCAGCCAGTAAATGCGTTAGCCATTTCTGTTCTAACAGGTTGTCTTGCTTAAGGAGTCTGGAGGCCGGAATTTTCAATTTCTCCGATCAAGCACAAAACCAAAGACTAGCGCCTTCGGCTTGGGCCGGAAAACACACCGGTTAAAATTTAGGTTTTTCGCCAGATCGAAGGCAAACTTTGATTCTCAATTTCTAAGGTCGACCTTTCGGAATACGGGGGGCATTGTTACGGCCTTGGCCTTCGTTGCGATACCGGTTGCCACCCGCCGGTCTACCGCTACCCTCACGGCCCCGGTCCCGTCTCCTGGCGTTCCCGGTACCAGTTCTACCACCGTCTCGGTAACCAGAATTTCTGCGAGGCCCAGAAGGCCCTCCCTCAGACGGAGAATCTTCTCGCCGGGGTGTTTGTTCCGAAATCTCGTTAGCACGAACTGCACTTTCGCCAGATAAGGCTAAATCGACACGGTTTTGATCATCTATTGAGATCACACGAACGGTTACCTCATCCTCAATGTTTAGAATATCTTCAACCTGCCGGACGTATCCATTCCCCATCTGCGAAATATGAACCATCCCATCACAGTTGGGTAGAATCTTGACAAATGCACCAAAAGGGGCAACCCGAACAACCTTACCGCTGTATTCCTTGTCGACTTCTGGAACCGCGATAATCTCTTTGACTTTTTCTTCGGCTTCGGTTGCGGCTTCAGCGCTAGTGGAGGCAATCTCGACACGACCATCATCTTCGATGCTGATCGTAACCCCTGTCTCTTCCTGGATCTGCTGGACGACTTTGCCTCTCGGTCCGATGACATCTTTGATCTTATCAACCGGGATTTTTATGGTATTAATTCGAGGAGCGTAGGGCGAAAGTTCTTCACGTGGTGTGCTGATAATTTCGTCCATTTTGTCTAAAACGAATAAGCGAGCCTCACGAGATTGATGGATCGCTTGCTTCATTAGTTCCGGTGTTACCCCATCGATTTTAATGTCCATCTGGATAGCCGTGACACCATCTCTAGTCCCGGCCACCTTGAAATCCATGTCGCCGAGAAAGTCTTCCACTCCAATCATATCGGTCAGGATAACCTCTTGGTCTCCTTCCTTAATCAAACCTACACCAACACCTGCAACAGTTTTTTTCAACGGAACACCAGTATCCAAGAGCGCTAATGTAGCCCCGCAAACCGTTGCCATCGAAGACGAAGCATTTGATTCCAAAATTTCTGAAACCACGCGAATAGTATAGTTGAACTCATCTTTTGCAGGAATAACCGATTTGATTGCATTTTCAGCCAATGAACCGTGGCCAATATCGCGGCGGCTAGGACCCATCATGCGTTTGACTTCACCAACACTATAAGGAGGGAAGTTGTAATGTAAGAAGAAAGGTTTACTCTTCTCGCCAGCTAGACTTCGCTCAATATCAGCGTCTAATCCAGTTCCTAAAGTAACCGCACACAATGCCTGTGTTTGACCTCTCGAGAAAAGGGATGAACCATGAACATTTGGCAGAAGCGAAACTTCGCCTGAAATCGGGCGAATTTCGGTCACTGCACGTCCGTCTACTCGGGTACCTTGATTGAGAATGGACTCCCTCATCTCCTGTTTTTCTAGATCCTCGAGAATAGATCTTGTATCTTGAGCAACGGCCATGACAACTTCTTCATTATCATTAGCATCAATAACCTGCTCCAGGACATCAGCTTCTAAATCGGCTAAGAAATCACTTCTTTCTTGCTTTTCCACGGTGCCGATTGATTGGCGAATTCTGGAAACCGCTAGCGATTTCACTTTTTCCCTCAGCTCTTCATCAATACTTTTCCTAATGAATTCTCTTTTCTCAACTCCACAAACAGCAACTAGACCTTCTTGTAATTTGATAATATTTTTAATTTGCTCATGGGCAAAAACGATTGCGTCAATAACCTCATCTTCTGGTATTTCGTGCAAGCTGCCTTCGACTGACATAACGGCATTTTGATTGCCACTAACAAATAGTTCTAATTCGCACTGATCCATCTCTTCAGCCGTTGGATTAACGATCAGCTGGTTATCAATCCGACCGACAACAATAGCACCAACAGGACCGTTAAAGGGAATATCGGAAATACTGAGAGCTGCAGAGGTGCCGATCAAAGCTGGCACATTGGCTAAATGCTCTCGGTCGTAAGAGAGTACCGAACATAAAACTTGGACTTCTTGGTTGTAATCTTTTGGGAAAAGGGGGCGTATACAATGGTCAATCAAGCGGGAAGTTAGCTGTTCCGGCACACCTGGTCGTGGTTCTCGTCGTCCGTAGACACCTGGAATCTTCCCGCCGGCGTATCCTCGTTCTCGATAGTCAACAGTTAAGGGAAAAAAATCTTTATCTGCTTCTCTTCTGTCTGCTACTGCTGTTACTAAAACAACCGTACCACCATATTGTATCCATGCTGAACCGTCTGCCTGTTTTGCAACTTTTCCTGTTTCGATAGAGAGCATTTCTCTCCCCAGTTGCATTTCTACTTTCAACTTATTTCTAGCTCCTTCATTTTTCTAACTCTGTTCTCCAATGCTTCTACTATGGTGGAGGTTATCCTCTTCTACTAATAACATCTCTAAGACCGAGTTTCTGGATCAGTCTGCGATAGCGCGGTGCATCGTTCTTGTATAAATAGCGAAGCAGTCGCCTTTGTTGACCGACGAGTTTAAACATACCGTATCGAGAATGATGGTCTTTTTGGTGTGTACGCAAATGCTGAGTCAACTTCTGAATTCGTGTGTTCAACAGCGAAATCTGAACTTCTGGAGATCCAGTGTCTGTGTCATGCGTTTTTTGGTCTTCTACAATTTGTTGCGTAATTTCTTTATTCAACCCCAAATTATATACTCCTGATCTTACTTTTCCCTTTATTGTAATTAGCTTAGGCTAAAATACAAAGCTACTATACCACACCTTATTACAATTTGTAAATTAAATTCTAGCTGAGTTTCAACGCAGATCGGGCCACAACAATATCTCGCCGAATCTGATTAGCCAAAGTCGCCAAATCTGGAAATTTATGTTCCTCTCGAATTTTTTGGCAGAAAATAAGATCTAATTCCTGTCCGTAAATATCCTGATTAAAGTTAAGTAAATGAACTTCGGTTTGTCGCTTGTCACCTCCGAAAGTTGGACGAATGCCGATATTGGCGACCCCAAAATAGGTTGTCGTTCCACAGCCACTGGGCGAATTCAGTATAGCCCACACTGCATAGACTCCGTTCGGAGGTAACATTTGTCGTCCGGCATCTATGTTCGCAGTTGGAAAACCGAGGCTTTGACCGTGTTGGCTTCCACGGACAACAGATCCTCGAACTGTATAGGGGCGACCTAACATTGTTCGTACTAAATCTAAATTCCCCTCAACAATAGTAGCGCGAATTTGAGTGCTATGGACGGAAATGCCATCGACTTGCTGTGGTTCGACAACCGTAACACCAAATCCATACTTCCTACCATATGCCTGTAACATCTCCGGATTTCCGCTGCGGTTTTGGCCAAAGTGCCAGTCATAGCCAATGACGAGGTGTCGGACCTTTAGCTGCTGCACTAATATCAGCAAAATGAAATCTTCAGGTGACGTGCTTGCCAGTCGAGCATCAAATTTAAGGACGAAGACCGCATCTAGACTAAAAGAACGCAGAATATCGATTTTCTGGCTCAGTTGTGTAAGTCTGGGGGGCGCGTGGTTAGGTTGCAGGAACTCGGTTGGAGACGGGTCGAATGTCATTACTGCCGTTGGCAATTGCCTCGTTTTCCCCCAACGAAGTATTTCTTCAAAAACAGTCTGGTGACCGAGGTGAATGCCGTCGAAGATACCCACGGTTAGCACTACACCTGAGTCGGTAATCGGCGTGTCGTAGCCGTCGATTACCTTCAAGTCTCTGTCCCTTTGTTGGAGGAGATCTGCCTCCGGTAATGGCCTAAGACTTGGCGAGCCTGCTCCAACGGAATAATCGCCTCACTTGCAATTGATGGTTTTTTTTTGATTTGTTCGATGGTATACGCATCTTTTAAATGAAAGACGCCTGAGCTAGTCCGGGTCAACCCGGAAAGTACGGCACCACAGGCAAGATCTTTTCCGATATCCGAAACCAGAGATCGAATATAAGTACCTTTAGTACAGGTAATGCGGACAGTTACATTAAGAGTGGCAGTATGAGTAGACGCGCCTTCGAGTCTTGATTGCGACATATCGAAGGGTTGGGACCAATGGCCCCCCGCTGGGTGTTTATCAGTAAATGAGGGGGTTAGACCGACCGAGATCAGTTTCAATAAAGAGATCTCTACTTTTCTTTTTGGTAGATCGTCGAGCTGAACCCCTTTTCGAGCCATCTTGTAGAGCCGCACCCCTTGGTGCTTAACAGCCGAAAACATTGGAACGGTCTGCTCAATTTGACCGGTGAAACGACAAAGAACTTGCTCAATCTGATCGGTAGTAATCTGGCTGGCGTCTGAAGTGGAAAGAATTTCCCCGCTAGTATCAAAGCTGTCGGTAGTTAGCCCGAGCATCATGGTAGCCTGGTAGGTTTTTGTACCAACTTGCAGAGCTTCAAAAAATTTGGTCGCTCGTCCTAGACAAATTAGTAAGACACCTGTCGCTATTGGGTCTAAAGTGCCACCATGTCCAGCTTTTTTAACTTTTAAGAGCCTCTGCACCTGATCCACTGCTCGCCGGGAGGTAAGACCAAAGGGTTTATTCAGATTTAGAATTCCATCCATCTATATGTAACCGTGTACTCGCGACGACCTTCGCTAAGGCTTCGTACAAAGGCTCCTGAATCAGACAGCCCGCAGCACGGGCATGACCACCACCATCGTATAATCCACAAATCTGACCAACATCAACATACGTTTTACTTCGCATACTAATTTTGGTGTCTCCAGTTTCCAATTCGTTAGCTACAATTGCGACCTCAACCGAATCGATGGATCTAATGTAATTGACAACCCCTTCCAAGTCATTCGAAGAGGCTTCATTTTTCTTTAGTGCGTCTTGGGTAACAGAAATCCAAGCAATCTTAGCATCTTCTGTTGTTTCCAAAGTCTGCAAAACATCCCCTAACAAATGCAATCGAACTTGAGGAACAGTATCGTAAACAAAGCGATAAACTTCATCAACCGAGATCCCCTCCTCGATTAAGTCAGCGGCAATCCGGTGTGCGACAGGTGTTGAGTTGGAGTAGCGAAAACAACCGGTATCAAACATTAGACCTGTATACAGGCAGAGGGCACGCTCCGGTCCCATCTCCATCCCACTGGCCTCAATTAAGCGATAAATAATCTCAGCTGTCGACGATGCCCCGGTCTCAATCAAGTTGAGATCCCCAAATTTAGTGGCAGTATTATGGTGATCAATGTTGACAATAGCTTCTGTAGGTTGGAGCTGACGAGCTAACTGATCGCCAATTCGGTCTAAGCTACCCGAATCCAGTACGACCAAAACTTCCGGCATTATACCTGAATAAACTGTTCTAAGATCAGCGGGAGATTTGATGTGGTGCTGAAAAGGGAGAAAATGATAGGTTTTTGGAGTTATATCAGTATTAAAAATATGGACACGTTTACCCAGATCCTTTAAGATTGAATAAAGTGCCAATTCTGAACCCAAGGCATCACCGTCAGGATTAACATGGGTCGATAGGGCAAAATGCTGATATTGACCGAGCAGATTTAAAACTTCAAAGTATTTTTGTACCATCGGCTTAAATCTGGATTCACCGTCTCAATTGACCGGATTGGTCTGAAGCCTATCCTGACAAAAGCTGACATCGTTCCACCATCTACTGGCTTGAGCATCAACGATAAAGCAGACGGATCTGCTCATGGATCTGATTTTCGAATAGAAGCTAACATTTGATCTATTTCCATTAATCGATCAACGGTATTATCAATTCTAAAACGAAGTTCCGGGGTATAACGTAAATTTATCCGAGCTCCAACTTGGCGACGCAAAAAACCGCTGGCTTTTTCCAGTGCCATTAAAACATCCTCTTTTTGGTCGCTGACCGCACTAACCACCACTTTGGCATACCTTAGATCTGATGTTAGTTCGACATGGGCAACAGTACAAAAGGCAAGACGTGGATCCCTGACTTCATTTTGCAAAATAGAGCTTAACTCTCTTTGGATAAGCTCTGCTGCCCGTTCAATTCGTCTCAAACCGGCCATGGCGTTATTTTAATAATGGCTCGTTCGCAAAGTAGCACCTTCGTTTCATTGGAGTATTTCTCTTCCGAATCCAGTTTGCAGGATGTCGAAAGGTAGGAACGAAGAGCCCCTTTCGTCTGGCTGCACCATTCCTCAAAACCCGATTAATAACTTAAATCCATCTCATAGTCAAGAAGAATAGCTAGGTGCATGTTTTCGATAAACTCGATGGTACGAGATAGCATTTGGTTAAGGTGTTGTGGGCTATTGGAAATAGAAACCAAGCCAATAACAGAACGCTGGTGCGCATCCAACGCATCAACCTCTGCAACAGCGACGTTAAAGCGACTTTTAACGCGGTCAATCAGGCTTTTGACTACTTGACGTTTATCTTTCAACGACTGACTTTCTGGAATAGAGAGATAAACAGTGCAAACGCCAACATGCATTGCGGAACTCGTATCTGATCAAATTCGACTTTTTTGGCAAAGGTAACTTCGCTATTTGACTGTACGATTTACAGAAGATGCCTCTTCTTTAGAAGAGTTGCCTTCACTGAAGTTTAC
>Ga0208128_1000252_pt1 | contig 22792 bp, 21 predicted proteins | sample ETNtaG_35_FD_185758 | JGI IMG/M metagenome (GOLD analysis project Ga0208128, IMG submission 185758) | Marine microbial and viral communities from oxygen minimum zone, Eastern Pacific Ocean - ETNP201306PF51B (SPAdes) (version 2) | ecosystem: Environmental > Aquatic > Marine > Oceanic ... | reverse complement strand
TGATGATGAGTTGAATAATCGTAATTTAATTGCCAATGAGCTAATTCTAACAAATGTGCAGAAAATTGCACAAATCTAACTAATTTTTAGAGGAACCCATCATTAATGTCTGAATTTTGATACAGAGATTAACACACTAAGCAAGCGGTGTCAACACTTAAATCGTTTACCCATCTGGATTTTCTTGCTTTTTCCTTGTTTCTTTGACAACATCAACTAACCGACTCGCTGTTTCCTTTAACTCATCAAACCGTTTTTCTGAAATAATTTTATTGTTGACAAGTGTACTTCCGATACCAAGTGCGGTCGCACCGGCAGCGATAAAGTCGGCTGCATTATCTAAACCAATCCCCCCGGTCGGAATGATTTGAACCTGTGGTAGTGGGGCTTTAACACCTTTAATGTACGAAGCTCCAGAAACATCTGCTGGAAAGACTTTAACATAATCTGCCCCTAGCTCCCAGGCTGTCAAAATTTCTGTTGGCGTAAATGCACCAGGCATAACAACCTTCCCATACCGATTACAAAGGTCAATCACGCTAGATTTAGTAGCAGGGCTAACAATAAATTCGGCTCCCGACAAAATTGCCATCCGGGCTGTTTCTGCGTCAAGGACAGAACCAGCACCGATTAGCACCTGATTGCCATAGGTTTTGGAAACTTCACTGATGACATTAAGTGCTCCAGGAGTTGTCATCGTTACCTCAACTATATCAACCCCACCGGCTCGGATAGCATCCACCACATTTGTCAACTCGCTGGCATCGTCTGCCCGAATAATGGCGACAATACCTCTGTTCTCAATTCGGTTCATCTGTTCATGTTTGGTCATAGATCCCTCGCAACTATTATTTTATTTATTATTGTTCTTTTCGCGTACCTATGCTACAATCAGCCAAAAGCCCATTTATTAACCACCCTGCCAAATAGCATGGACGAAGTTGGACAACATTGGCCCCAGATCGCAGGATTGGGGCTACTTCTCTTGTTATCCGCTTTTTTTTCTGGATCGGAAACAGCACTTTGTGCTTTGAGCCGCACTCAACTGGAGCGGTTCCGGCTAGAAGACAAAAAGAGTAGTCTTGCGATTGTCCGTTTTTTAGACAACCCCCACCGGTTATTCATTACTGTTCTGCTCGGTAATACCTTCATCAACACCGCCTTCGCCACTATCACGGCTTCATTAATCGGTACTTCTGGCTTTCAGTTTGTTATCGGCGCGATCCTAATCACCTTTCTGCTACTGATTTTTGGTGAGGTTACCCCTAAAACTTATGCTATCGAACATGCGGAGCAGTGGGCGCGCTTGATAGCTCGTCCACTTTGGTCGTTCTCTATCTTGATCTCCCCCTTTCGTTCTGTACTTCGGGTTATCATCAATCTACTTATACCGATCTTCGACAGAAACGGGAGTACTGCTGAAAAAAGAATTACCACCGCAGACCTGAAGGAACTAGTTAGCAGCCACGACAGCGGACTACAGACCAGCGAACGAGACCTACTGAGCAAAATTCTGCAACTGTCCGAGATCGAAGCCAAAGAGGTTATGATACCTCGAACTAGCATGATTTCAGCCGATTCAACTGTACGAATGCAGCAACTAACACAAACCACTCAGCAGATGGGTGTATCTCGAATTCCAATTTACCGTGGATACATCGACAACATCTGCGGCGTTTTTCACGTAAAAGATTTGCCCCATTGGTCTGATACCGAAATTCAAGATCTAACAGTTGACAATTTTCTGAAGATGCGTCAATTATCTGGAGGCTCCAATTCGCTGATCCGTTTGCCATTTCATGTGCCTGAAACTAAAAACATCTCAGATTTATTACGAGAACTGGACGAACAGAAAACAAAGATGGCAATTTTGCTAGACGAATACGGTGGTGTATCTGGGCTCGTTACACTTGAAGATCTAATCGAAGAAATTGTCGGTGACATTGTTGATGAGCACGATACTATTTTAGAGTGGCCTGAGATTCTTCCCGCCGATGACCCGGGGTATGCATTTGAGGTTTCAGGGCGAACCAGCGTCCGGGCGATTAATCAAGAACTTAGCCTAAAATTTGACGAAGACATCGCTGACACGATTGGAGGCTACGCGCTTTCCCTCTACGGACATATCCCCTCAGTCGGTGAAACCGTAGAAGACGACAATGATATTCGCTTCGAAGTCACCGCCTCGGATGGCAACCAAATTAGTGCACTGATACTCAGACTTCCGCCAATATCCACGGAAAGCTAATGATACCACACTTTTTGAAGGTTTGCATCATTCTAATTTGTTGTTTTTGCCTCATCGGTGCGGCTTCAGTACCTTTGGCTAAAAAGGCCGGGATTGGCGAAATCTTGTTTTTGTTATTGGCAACCTTGATTACACTAACAATGACAGGTTTATACGCCGGATCTGAAACAGCTTTAGTTTCAGTCGATAAAAGTTTCATTAACAAAAGACTCGCAGATGGAGATGAACGAGCAAAAATTGTCAAAACATTGACGCGGTCTCACAACCGAATGTTAGGTATGACACTGGTCGGCACCAACATTATGCACGTAGTAACATCGGAGTTAGGACTAATTCTGGTTGTGTCTATTCTCAGTTACTCAGAAGTTACAGCGGAATCACTTCAGAACTGGCATATCAAGCCCGTTCTAGTCGCCACTGTGATTACGACTAGTTTGATTTTGGTCTTTGCCGAAATCTTACCTAAGACGATTTTTCGAGCTCAAGCCAATAACTTATCTCTTCGATATGCCTACTACCTGAGGATCTCCGACACTATTTTTCATCCCATCGTCAGTGTAGTTACCCATCTTCCCCGTCTGTTAACGCAATATGTTGGACAGAGTCAAAAGAATGTCAACGTCAGACGAGATGAACTGCGGCTGGTGGCTACGATTGGTGAGGAGTCTGGCACGATAGGTCGTGGACAACGACGGATGATTCATAGTGCCCTTGATTTCCAACGACAACGAGTGGAAGAAATTATGGTTCCATTGGTCGAAATAATAGCTGTTGAAAAAGGAACGAGCATTGATGATCTTTTGAAGATCTCTTCCGGGTCGGGTTATTCCCGAATCCCCGTTTACGAAGATCGGTTCTTCAACATTATCGGAGTTGTCAATGTTCTGGACGCCATTTATGCCAAATCGCAGAGTTTGGCGAGTGACCACGCTGGCGACCATTCGGCTGATGATCAGCGAGTAGTCGATGAACTGATGAATAGTGATCTCCAGTTTGTACCTGAGTCCAAGCCCACCCATGCATTGTTACAAGATCTAAAGTCGAGTCCTCACACGATGGCTTTCGTGGTCGATGAATATGGTGGAATTATCGGTTTGGTAACGGTAGAAGATCTGGTCGAGGAGATTGTAGGAGAACTTACCGACGAACGAGACTCCAACCGTCAAATTCGTCAAATTAGCCCCAATACGATTGAGTGTGACGGACGAACCAAGGTTGACAGACTCAATGAAGTCTTCGGTTTAGAGGTTCCAACAGGAGATTATGAAACTATTGCCGGATATTTATTGGATCTGGAGAAAACCTTGCCGACCATTGGTACACAAGTTGAAACTGCATTTCTCTACTTGACAGTTGCCAACGCCGACGCCCGCACTATCCGCCAAATTAGAATTCGAAAGAAATCTGGCCAGATCCAGAAGCAGTAAACAGATACTAATCCAAAAATGACTCAATATCTAGTTGGCATTGATATCGGTGGAACAAAGTTGGCAACTGTTGTCGCAGATAACAATGGCACCATTTTGCACAAAGTTCGCCAACCGACAGAAGCAGGATACGGATCCGACTACGTGGTCAGCAAGTTGATCAAGATGGTCGATCAGACGTTGGCCTTAGTTGAAATCAGCCGGAGCCAGATCTCAGCTATTGGGATTAGTTGTGGCGGACCATTGGACACCAAAACAGGCATTGTTTACTCCCCCCCTAATTTACCTGATTGGGATGCCGTTCCGTTAAAGAAGATTCTCACCACTGAGTTTCAAGTTCCAACCGTAATCGAGAACGATGCTAACGCCTCGGCCTATGCTGAATGGAAATTCGGCGGCGGACAAGGCTACGATGAAGTGGTCTTTATGACCATGTCTACCGGTATCGGGGCTGGGATTGTCTCTAAGGGACAAATCTATCATGGAGCTAGCGATTGTGCAGGTGAGGTTGGACACCAGATCTTAATCCCGAATGGTCCACTATGTGGTTGTGGAAACCGGGGATGCTTAGAGGCTATCTGTTCGGGCCCAGCTATTGCCCGCAGGGCACAAGAGGCGATCCAGAAGCAACCTGAAACAGAGATGCTAAAGCTTGCCGACGGCAAAATCACAGCTGTCAAATCAGAACACGTTGTAGCGGCAGCACAGAATGGTGATCTACTAGCTTTGGATCTCATCCACCAAACCGCCTTTTACATGGGCTGGGGAATCGCCAACCTGGTCAATATCGTCAATCCGGAAGTGGTACTCATCGGTACTATTGCAGTAGCAGCGGGAGATCTGCTCTTGGATCCGATTCGTCGAACCGTCCAGCAAATGGCCATGACTCGTCCAGCCCAGACTGTTAGAATCCTACCCGCTAAATTGGGAGATCGCATCGGAGATCTAGCGTCTATTTCTCTGGTTATCTAATTTTCAAATGTAAGTCTTTTTTGGAGGAACAACTGTTTGGGACAACCTGTTTTTGATCGTTCTCAACTTCAAATTCTATCTCTTTCAGATCGTCAGCACAAAATGACGGTTGACGATATCTATCAACTTGATAGCCAGACCCCACCCTACGACAACCCAAACCTACCTCGAATCGCCAAATGTACGATCGAAGCCAGTCGGACCGGTCGTGCAGTGATCTGGATGATGGGGGCGCATGTCATGCGACGTGGTAACTCGCGCCTGATCATCGACCTGATGGAGCGTGGCATCTTAACCCATTTGGCAACCAATGGAGCCACTGCCATCCACGACTTCGAGATGGCGTTGATTGGTGCTACCCTGGAGAATGTAGAACACTACATTCAAGACGGGAGGTTTGGACATTGGGAAGAGACCGGCTCCTACCTCAACCGAGCTATTATCAATGGGGCCAGGGAGAACCTCGGTTATGGGGCTTCGATTGGAAGGCTCATTGCGAATGGTCAGAAAGAGATCGATTTCCTGTATCCAGAACTGAGTATTTTTGCCAATGCCTACCGGCTCAATATACCGATTACCGTTCACAAAGGCATCGGTTACGACATCATCGACCAGCATCCGGCGGCTGACTACGGAGCAATGGGACAAACTACAGGTACCGATTTTCTGAAATTTTCTCAGAGCGTTACTAAGCTTGAGCGAGGGGTCTTTCTTAACTTAGGTTCGGCCGTTATGGGACCAGAGGTCTATCTCAAAAGCCTCTCCATGGCTCGAAACCTCGCGCGACAGTCAGGGAAAGAGATCCGGCATTTTTTGACGGCCAACTTCGACCTGATCGACTTTGACGATTTCCACGATGAAGGAGATCCGACTCAAGCCCACTACTACCATCGTCCCAAAAAGACGATCCTGGTCCGCACCGTAAAAGACGGCGGTGAAAGTTACCATATTTCCGGTAATTTCGATCGTACTGTCCCCGCTCTTTATCGAGAGATTATCAGGATTCTGGAAGATCAATCTGATTTGGCTTAGTCGGGTTCCCACTCAGCAAGCTGACAGATCTACACCTACTCACCACACCTACATCACTGTACAAAGGAGAATGACTTGAAACTATTTTCTGGATTAATGGGCATGGTCATCTGTTCTAACTTAATCTGGGCTGGTTTGGCTGAGAGGCTAGGCTACGACGAGCAGGCTAAAATACTGATCATCCACGCCGATGACGCTGGCATGTGTCACTCTGTCAATCAGGCTACCTTAACTGCCATGAAGGAAGGAGCAGTTACTTCGGCTGCTGCCATGGTTCCTCCGGCTTGGTTCCCGGAGATGGCTTCCTGGGCCAGGGCAAATCCGGAACTGGACCTGGGCTTACACCTGACCTTAACTAGCGAATGGAAGCATTACCGGTGGCAACCAGTAGCGGATCCAAGTCTGGTTCCCGGTCTGATTGACGAGGAAGGGTTCATGTGGCGGTCTGTGGCCGAGGTCGTCGCCAACGCGACCCCAGCCGAAATCGAAACAGAAATCAGAGCCCAAATCGACCGTGCCATTGCTTTTGGGATAAACCCGACTCACGTCGACACCCACATGGGAACGCTTTTTGCCACGCCCGAATTCTTATCGATTTATCTCAAAACAGCAATGGACTACGGTATTCCGCCGATGATGCCAGATCCAAACGCACCACAGGTCAAACAGCTAATGGCTGCGAGAGGACTACAATATCCCGAAACATTACTCGATCGCCTGGTGGCTCTAGGTATACCGCTACTCGATTCTCTGAATACCGGTGAAGAGGGAGATACTTATCAGGAACGAAAAACCGCCTACCACAAGGCTATTCGAGGCCTTCAGCCTGGCGTCACAGAAATTATCGTCCACCTTTCTGGAGAGGATCAAGAGATACGCCATATTTCTAACAGCTGGCAAGCACGAAACCATGAGTTTCTTATTTTTACCGACTCAGACACGATTGCGCTAATTGAGTCACTTGGTATCCACCTGATCGGCTGGCAAGAGATTAAAGATCTAATTCAGAAATAAAACAAAATAAAATAAAATAATAGTAAAAGGCCACTAGATCAAAGTGTTGACTATTTGATTCAATTTTGTTAGGCTACCTAATTGAGTCCATTTGAAAGATTAAGAAGGAGTATGAAAAATGAGTAAACGTTTCCAGTTGGTCTTCGCTAGCCTGTCTTTACTGCTACTCTTAGCTGTTTTACCAGGTCAAACTAAGGTCAAAAACTTGAAAGATTTGGCTGTCGGCATCTGGTTATTTGAAGGTGATGCTCAAGATGCGAGCGGCAACAACAATCACGGCACACTTGAAAAAGGGGCCACCTTCAGCGATAGCGGAAAAGTTGGCAAAGCCTTGAGCCTGGATGGCAAAGATGATTACGTGAGCGTGAAATCCTCTTCCAGCCTGGATAGCGCGGCCAAACAGGCCACCATCATGGCTTGGATCAAATTTGATAAACCGGGTAAGCAGCGTAATCAGTGTTGTTTCGACGATCAATTTGTTGTTGGTTACGTTGGATGGAAAAACCTCCTCAATGTTTTCGGTGCCGGTCGCAACACCAATCAGGGAAAAGTAGAGATTGGTAGCGGTCAACTAAAGCCGAGTTGGAGTTCTAGTCCCAAAAGTGTCAACGATAACAAATGGCACCATCTGGCCTTTGCTTACGACGGCAAGAAGAAACTTCTCTATATCGATGGAGAAGTTGATATTGATAAGGCGGCCACTGGTGAATTCGGCGTCAAAGGAATTAATGTGATTATCGGTGGCGCGGTTACTGAGCGCTTTGCCATGGGTCTAATTGACGAAGTGGCTATATTTAATACCGCCTTAACTGCTAATGACGTCAAGGGAATTATCAAAGGCGGAATGGCTAGCGTGCTAGGAACCACCGCCGTTTCACCCAAGGGCCGACTGACCACCACCTGGTCTTCAATCAAATCCCAATAAGATCCCCAGATGAAGTGTTCCCGTAACGATGGGAACACTTCATCCTACGTATGTAGCCTAACTGCAGAGAAATAGGAGAATAACATAAAATGAAGTTACGCCTATTAAAACTTCAGATCTACTTACTAATTTTGGTCTTGATTGGTTCTATTCAAAGCTATGGTGCCATTGATCCCAAAACAGCGGTCGCCGTTTGGCTGTTTGAAGGAGATCTCAAGGACGGTACAGAAAATAATAATAGCGGTAAATTCAAAAATGGGGCCAAAATTGCCGATGGGGGAAAATTTGGCAAAGCCTTGAGCCTGGATGGGAAAGACGATTACGTGGTGGTTGCCCCTTCAAAAAGCCTGGAGAGTTCAGACGAAAAGTATACCGGTACCGCCTGGGTTAAACTGGATAAGCCTGGCAAGCAGCGCAACGATTGCTGTTTTGACGACCAGTTTATTGTCGGTTGGGTACCTGGCTGGCATAATATCGTCAATGTTTTTGGTGCTGGCCGCAATGCCAATCAAGGGAAAGTCGAGATTGGCAGTAATGAATTGAATCCACGATGGAGTTTTAGCCCTAAAAGTGTCAATGATGGCAAGTGGCATCATCTGGCCTTTGCTTATACTGGTAAGAAAAAGATCCTCTATATCGATGGAGTTGCCGATATCGATAGAGCCGCCACCGGTATTTTTGGTGTCAAAGGATTTGAGGTTACCATCGGTGGGGCAATTACAGAGAGATTTGCCATGGGTCTGATCGATGATGTTGGGATTTTTAACGTAGCGCTCTCCAAAGCTGATATTAAAACAGTAATGGACAAAGGGTTAGGCCGGTCACTAGGGATACTACCTGTTATGCCTAAGAATCAATTGACAACCGTCTGGGCTAGAATCAAATCCAACTAACCCACCCGTACTAACAACTACCCATATTTTCTCAGCCCCCCATAAAAGACTGTCTGGCCGTTAGATAGCCCTATTAGGAACGGGTCAGAACGAGAATCCAGATAACAGCATCCCGGTTAGCAACCAAGGCACTCTATTTTGACTTTCTTGGGGGTTTATATGTTATTATTTGCCGAGGTAGTCAGATTGCGTTCAACCATTTGCTGCTAAACGGTAGTGTTTGTAGGCCGTGAGTTTGTAACTATTCGCTTTAGCTTTGATTTAGCAAGGAGCATTTTCCGCTCTTACACTAAAGTTATGAATTTCACCAGCGAGTAAAACGCCCGTACCTCTGTTTATACGATCTCTACGAGCAGATTGTGTAAGGATGATCCGATCTCAATTTGATTTATAAGGAGAGTTGTTTCAATGCTACACCCTTTCACTATGAAAATTTCAAAGGCTGTTTTCTTCGTTTCACTAATCTGTTTTGTTGCTCACATTAGCTGTAATCAAGCTGAAGCCGGCATCAAGGCCGGTATTACCAAAGAGGATATTGTTGCCCTCTGGCTGTTTGACGACAGCTCTGGTGACACCTTAAAAGATTCGTCCGGAAATGGTAACGACGGTAAATTAATTGAAGGTCCAACTTGGGACAAAGGTAAGTTCGGCGGTGCACTCAAGTTCGACGCCAACAAGAAACAGCGGGTCAAGGTCGAAAATAGTGATTCCTTAAACTTAACCGATCAAGTCAGTATTCTGGCCTGGGGATTGGTCAGTGATACAACCGGCAACCGCCGCTTTCTGCAAAAATCGACCGAAGGGTCGGATAACCAATATCGGTTGTTGCGTGAAGGTGGTTTCTTCCGCTTCGATGCAGGACCAGGTGTCAGCAATAGCCGCGTCCAATCGCCGATGTTCAAGGAAAAAGAGTGGCACCACGTAGCAGGTGTCTATGATGGCAAGACAACCGCTATCTATATCGATGCTAAACAAACAGCTTCGCAAGAATCGACGGGTAAGATGAAGCCTTCCGATGGCCCACTGTTTATTGGTACCAAGCATCCGGGAGCCCCAAATGGTGACTACTGGATGGGTATGATTGACGAAGTAGCAATTATTAATCGAGCCGTGACGACGACAGAATTGGCCCAAGCCATGAAAGGGTTTGGCCAGATTCTAAATACCACGGCCGTTGGTGCTGCAGGTAAAATGGCAACTACCTGGGGACAAATTAAATCTTCTTACTAGAAGTTTCTTACCAGATAAATGCGAAAACGTAATTTAGGATTGCTGGTTTTCTGTTTGTTGGTTCTTATCACTGTCAACGGTGGTGCAAAAATTAAGAAGGGGGAGATTGTAGCCCTCTGGCTGTTTAATGATGGATCCGGTAAAACACTGAAAGATTCATCGGGTAACGGCAATCATGGCAAACTGATCGAAGGTCCAACCTGGGACAAGGGTAAGTTCGGTGGTGCGCTCAAGTTTAACTCGGGCAAACGACAGCGGGTCAAGGTTGAAAATGCTGATTCCTTGAATTTGACTGACCAAATTAGCATTTTAGCCTGGGGACTGGTCAGCGATACAACCGGCAACCGTCGGTTCGTCCAAAAATCGACCGAAGGATCAGACAACCAATACCGTTTACTCCGAGAAGGAGGGTTCTTTCGTTTCGATGCGGGACCAGGTGTCAGTAATAGTCGAGTCCAATGTCCAATGTTTAAGGAAAAAGTGTGGCATCACGTAGCCGGAATCTACAATGGCAAAACCACCGCCCTTTACATCGATGGCAAACAGGCAGCGGAGCAAAAATCGACGGGTAAAATGGTGCCTTCGACGGGGCCACTGTTTATCGGCACCAAGCATCCTGGCGCGCCGGAAGGCGACTACTGGAATGGTCTGATCGATGAGGTCGCCATCATCAATCGAGCTGTGACGACGGTAGAATTGGCCCAGGCTATGAAGGGGTTTGCATCGGTGATGCCAGTCGATGCCAGTGGCAAAATCGCTATTATCTGGGGACGGCTCAAAACCGATTATCACTAAAGTATCCAGTTTCGTCAAGCTGTCCTTACCATCGTATTGGGATATTAGGAACTGTGCCTATTCGTTTTAGTTTTGATTTAGCGGAGCGCATTTTCCGCTCTTAACTAATATGATTTTTACTCAGTGGATATGATGCGCATATATCCGTTAACGGACATCTCCATGCGCGATCTGTGCAAGGATGATCCGATCTCAATTTAATTTGCAAGGAGAAATGTTTCAATGTCACACTTTAAAAAACCAATTCTAACTGTACTGGCCTTGGTGGTTATTGTTGTTTCTCAGTCCTGGGCTGGACTCAGCGTTTACTACGATTTTGAGGGAATTGATAATGGTTACATTCTAGATAAATCTGGAAATGGTATTGACGGAGAGATTGTCGGTGACGTAACGTTGGACGATGGTCAACTTGGTAAAGCTGGACGATTCGCCAACGGCGGTTACCTGGATTTAGATGGAGCTAACGTTCCGCCTGCTTTAATTCCGACTCAAGGCTTTAGTGTTCTGGCTTGGGTAAACGTCGAGGTTGATGGTGATCAAGCCATTTTCTGTGCCAGATCTGCTGATACACAGTGGTTGGTCCATCCAGAGGTCCGGCCCGGTGGAGGTTACTATCGTTGGACAGTCCGAACGGACAAACCGGGCGGCACCATTGGCGAAGTCAAAAAAGGGGTACCGGTCAAAAACGAATGGCACCATTTCGCCGGCACCTATAATGCGGGTGATGGGGTCGCCGTTCTCTACGTTGACGGAGAAGAGGTTGGTCGAGATCAGCGTGACGGTGGCACCGTTAATAAAAGCTGGGGACTTGGAGCCCGAGTAGGATTGAATATCGACGACGCTCGACCGTTCAACGGCCGAATGGATGAAGTCGCCATCTGGTCCGAAGCACTTACGCAAGCCAAAATCAAAGAGTATATGGCTGACGGTGTTTTGGCCAAGACGGCCGTCGAAGCGCAGCACAAATTAGCCACTACCTGGGCTAATATCAAAAACAGGTAACTCCCTTTCAGATGCAGGTATTAATATGGTCGAAGTATTCGCTTATACTTTCGCCGTTGGTATCTGCATCTATTTCAATACTATAAACGTGATCCGGCGTTATTTCGCTAGGAGAAATAAAGTGAAAGAAATACAGTTAAAATTTGTATCTTATTGTTTAATCCTGTTGGCCCTGACAGTAACAATTTCTGTCCCAAGCTGGGCCGAGGAAAAAGACCTGATTCTCTACTTCGACTACGAAGATTTCAAAGGCGGCGAGGTGGTAGAGAAATCTATCAGCAAGCGAAATGGCAAAATCGAAGGGAAAGTTGTCCAGGTTGATAACGGCAAGTTTGGTAAGGCCGGTAAATTTGCGGCTGGTAGTTTTCTAGACCTGGATGGCGCCACCTTTCCCAAAGATAATATTCCCACCAAGGCCTGGAGCCTCCTGGCCTGGATTAATGTGGAGGCTATTAGCGACATGGCCATTTTCAATGCTCGATCTAGTGAGCCGGTTTGGCTGATTCACCCTGAAGCTAGAGGTGGTGGAAACTATCGCTGGTTACTAAGGGGTAATGGAAACACAAAGTTGTTCGATATCAGAGCCGGTAAGAATAAGGCCAATGCATGGCAACATTACGCTGGTATTTTTAATGGGAAAAAGGGGATTCTCTACATCAATGGCAATGAAGTCGGTGCACAAGATGCCGGAGCAAAGAGTTCCTCCACTGACTGGGGGTTAGGAGCCAGAGTTGGATTTAATATCGATGACAACCGTCCCTTTACCGGCTTGATGGATGATCTCAACATCTGGAAAAAAGCGCTGACTCAGGACGAAATAAAGGCCATTATGAATGATGGCGTGGAGACCTTCCTATCGGTCGAGGCTCACGGTAAACTGACCACTCAATGGTCGAAGATTAAAGCCCACCACCAGTAAAAGTCGATTTTTAACTTAACGAGTAGGGGTTGAATCTTCAATTTAACCCCTTACCCTCCTAATGATTCAATACAACCCTTTAGCTATAATCTCACAAGTTTGTCTAATGATAGACGGCGATGGCTTACCAAAGATGGATGATACCGTGTGCCCTCTTATATTTTCCGTAAAGATATTGGGTTGCCCACACTAGCTATCCCACCCAAATAGGGCCACCTAACGGTGACCAATACCCCCTTTCGTGTAGTGTGCCAGCCAAGTACAGACACGATAAAACCCCTTACCATATCCATCCGGTTGATGCTCAAAGGCAGTCAATCTAGCCTCCCCTACATTTTCAGCTGTACCGTTTAAAATTTGGAAGCCAAGTGAAGATAAAACAAAAGAGGAGTCTAGCCCAAATTCAGGGATGAGCAGAATCTATTGTGTCAAGCGAAATTATCGCCTTTAATTGAAATTGACCTGTTCCCAGCGTGCTAAGTCTGTTTTAGCGAATGACGTACAGTTTAAAGTGAAAACACTCCTACCTGCGCGGCATTGACAAGATCAAAGGGCATATTCTGAGATTTGTGAACCTGAGGCATATACAGGCTAATCTGACCGTAACTTATGGCTTCTAGGGTTCAAGCGAGAAAGCTAGTTGGTCAAAAAGGCGAAAATACAGGTTGAGAGGGAGCATACCTGTGGAGCACCAAAGTAAAAGAAGAGTTGATCTTTCTGCTGTTATAAAGCCGGGAAAATGATAAAATTACTGATAGTTAGTTTCCAAAATCATTAGTAAACGGAACTTTACACTGAAAGTTCAAAAGGCATTAATTGACAGGTTCTACTTCGACCGGACCGATCCAGCAATTTCTACCACTCTCCACGTGAACACACATCCTCGACTTAATCGAGACCTATAAGTTTTTAGTCCGGAAATACAAAAGAACAAAGCGGAATTGACAAAGGCCACTTCAGAAAATAGAAGTAGGAAGATAGAGTAGGTTGGCATACTATCAACTCGAACATTGATCAGCTCGATTCACTACCTTTGGCTATTGAAGCGATCAATCTCAGCAAACGGTATGGTGGATTGATAGCGGTAGATGGACTTTCTCTCCAAATTCAAACCGGCGAACTCTTCGGTTTTTTAGGTCCGAATGGGGCTGGGAAAACAACCACGCTCAATATGCTGACGACATTGATCCAACCCACATCTGGAACAGCAACCATTTGCGAGCTTGATTTAGCAACCCAATCAACAGAGATTAAAAACCGGATCGGGCTAATGCCAGACACGCCAAAGATCTACCCTACACTAACCGGTCGACAATTCATCCACTTTGTTGCCAGTCTGTACCATCTGGACAGTAGAACTGTTGAAGAGCGAATGTTCCATTACCTTGATCTATTAGACTTACATCAAGTGGTGGACAACCAAATCAAATCTTACTCCTATGGGATGCAGAAGAAGACTCTACTGGTTTCCGTTTTGATTCGGGATCCGGAAGTGCTTTTTCTGGATGAGCCAACTGCAGGTTTAGACCCCAGAAGTGCCAATACCGTTAAGCAAATCCTGACCGATTTATGCCTAAATGGCCGAACGGTCTTTATGGCAACGCATATCTTGGAAATTGCGGAAAAGATTTGTGACCGGATAGGCATTATCTATCAAGGTAAACTAATTGCGGTCGGCACGTTGGCAGAACTACGAAACCAAATCGCTAATGCCAGCTTGGAAGAGATCTTCCTCCAGTTGACCTCAGGTACTCTGTCCTACAATGCTTAGCTGCCTCAGATCAATTCTAGGAGTTAGTTTCACCGCCTGGAAAAACAAACACCTGGGAAAAAATACCGACTTAGGGCATCACAGTGTAACGGTCGCCGGTTTATTGACGGTGATGTTCGCCCTGTATTGGCTCTGCCAATTTTTCCTGACGCGAACTCCACAACTCGATACTTTGGTAATTCACCGGAGTGCGACCATGCTGACAACTATTGGAACACTTATCTTAGTTAAGTTCGCTGTCGAGGGCGCAATTCAGCTTTTTTATGAAGTCGAAGAGACTGCCTTCTTGTTCAGCACTCCAACCTCTGCCGCCGCAATTTTTGCAGCTAACTTCATTATCCTGATTGGACGAAATTCGCTGAATATGCTTGCTTGGCTGGTTCCACCTTGGATTGCATTTGGTGTCTTCTTTCACCTCTTCTGGCCGTTCTATCTGATGATTACCCCAATCTGTTTCTTTTATCTGGTGATTGTCATTTCACAAACTGTTCTGGGGATACTGCTTTTGATGCGCATCCCACCGATCAGTCAAAATAAAAAGATAGGTAAGTATCTCTCCTTCTGGCAAAGAAGAAGTTTAAAGATTTTAACCAGCCTGATTGGAGTCTTGATGGCGGTGATAATCGCTTTTAGTTTAATCGCAATCTCCGAAAATGAGGTGTTATCTGATAGTACAATTATTGACCAGTCTCAACAGCGGTTGTTGGGTTGGTCAAGTAGTCATAGTTGGCGTTGGAGTCCACACCAATGGATGACTCAATTGATGATTTCTTCGGTACCGGATCTATTGCAACCGGAACCACAACTGTCCTTTCTACCTTTACTGATCCAGCTAATAGGGACAGCTTGCCTCTTGCCGATCCTACTGACTGCATTAGCAGGACTAATCTACCGCTCAAGCTGGGAGCTACAACAGGTTGCCCCAACGTATCAATCTCCAACCGGTCAAACAGCACCTAAATCCAAATCAAGTTGGCATCGGTTTATCTGGAAATCGCATTTTTCACCTCTGATTTACAAAGACTTGCTGGTTTTTACAGGTCGAAAAGGGCGATGGTTAACAGTCCTTTTTTTCTCGCTGATTCAACTGGTAATGGTCTACTCGGTGGTCTCATCTACTCGGCAAGCAGATGAGACGAATTACATCATTTTCGGTATTTTATCTCAAATTAACCTGTACGGCGTCATTTTGACGTTTGGTCTAACGTTTTTTGGGTTCAAAGCGGAAAATGAAACGTGGTGGTTATTACAATCGAGCCCGTTAACAGCAGGTAAGGCTTATGCTAGTAAGTTTATTGCTGCGGTTCTGTTTGCTATGGCCTATATTACACCTTGGACATTTTTGTTGTTGGTTACGACTGGCTGGGCTTTGACGGATTGGATACCAATTGTTTTAATATCCCTACTCTCTGTGACGGCTGCAATCGCTCTCAATACATCAGTTGGCTGTTTCCCTTGGGTACATGATATCCAATTGAATAGATCTACCAACTCTATTCTAGGTCTTTTTACCATTATAGTCGCAACTATGATCAGTGGAGTCCTGCTGATTACTCCCTTTTTAATTTGGCAGATGGTAGTAATGGAGGAAATTTCGGTTTTGATTTTCAACAGATGGTGGTTAAAAGTTACTATTATTGGCACACTGGGAACCGGTACCGTTTTGATCACAGTTTTATCGGCGTTGGTCGGTCGACGCTATCTAGGTAGATTCCTTTGAGAAAAGGTATTCGATCCGTTATAATAAACAGGAGCTTAAGGCATTTTAGATGCTTGGTATCATCCTTCTAGAAATTATTTTAAGGAGTTGGACATGGCAAAAGCAGCCCGTCAGAAAATTAAACTGGAAAGTACGGCTGGTACTGGCTATTTCTACGTAACGACTAAACAAACTCAGTCACAAGAGAAGATCGAAGTTAAAAAGTACGATCCCAAAGTGCGCAAACACGTCCTATTTGTTGAGAAACGGCTTCGTTAAGATCTGGCTTTTAAGTACGGGCAATGCAGAACACTCCACAGTTCAGGCGACAAAAGGCTGAGAAGCTGACTCTCTCTGTCAAGAGCGCAGTTACAGTTGTTCAAACGCAACAGGGGATGTTTGTTGTCTCTATAGTCTTGCTGGTTTCGATTATCGGCACGGTGGGAAACGAGATTCTGAGGAAGATTTTGTCTGACGACGATCAGGCTATTCTCGTCACGTGCGTTGTCTGTATCGCTGGTATTCTAATTAGTCTGTCTCGCCGCCAACAGATCTTCGCCTACCTGACGGCAAGACGGATGGCCAAGTTTGAGCAGCGGATGCAAGCTCGCCGCTTGAGAGACAAAGCACAAAACCAGCTATGACGTCACAATCGTTGACTTACGCTGATGCTGGTGTTTCGTTGGATGCAAGCGAACGCGCCATGGCTGGAATCAAAGACCTCGTTCGGAGTACCTCTCGTCCGGAGGTGTTGAGCGATATCGGCAGTTTCGGTGGTCTATTTGCGCTGGGACGGTACGAGCAGCCGGTACTGGTTTCCAGTACTGACAGCGTCGGGACCAAGTTGAAAGTGGCCTTCATGGCCAGTCGGCACGACACCGTCGGTTATGATATCGTTGCACATTGTGGTAACGACATTGTAGTTCAGGGAGCAGAGCCCCTTTTCTTCCTCGATTATGTAGGGACGAGTCGACTAAGGCCTGATATCTTGCAACAAATCGTGCAGGGGCTAGCAGACGGTTGCCGCCACATCGGGGCGGCTTTAATCGGAGGAGAAACGGCTGAACTCCCCGGTTTCTACCAGGACGGTGAATACGATCTGGTAGGTACGATCGTCGGCGTGGTCGAGAGAGACGAGATTATCACCGGCCAACAGATCACTGTTGGAGATCGCTTGGTCGGCCTTCCTTCCTTGGGGTTACACACTAACGGCTACTCCCTAGCCCGGCGAATCTTATTCGAACATTGTGGTCACGATATCGATCACTTTGTATCTAAACTTGATACAACTGTCGGTCAAGAGCTTCTCAAAAACCACCAAAGCTACGTCAAAACCGTACTCGACCTAAAATCCAGGTGTCAGATTCAGGGGATTGCTCATATCACCGGTGGCGGCCTACCTGACAACGTAGTCCGAATCTTACCCGACAGCCACTGTGCTGTAATTCGGACCGATAGCTGGCAAATTCCACCCATCTTCACCTACCTACAACAACAAGGTAATGTAGATCTGGACGAGATGTATCGTGTGTTTAACATGGGCATCGGTTTGGTATTGGTCGTCCGGCCAACAGATGTAGACCTGGTGCTTTCATCGGTTGATGAGGCCATTCTGATAGGTGAAGTTGAAAGTGGTCAACAGGAGGTCAAACTTGTCTGATGTAGCTGATAGACGTCAGATCCTCGACGCGCTCTCCCTGCGTCGGCTAATTTCTCTCTTTCAAGATCACGATTTTCCAATTGTTGTTCGAGCTTTAAGCGAACAGAAAATTGCAGACTTGGCTATTTTTTTGCTGGTGCTAACCCGAATCGAGACCAGCATCCCGACACTGTCGGAAACTGAGGAAACAGGCAGCGATCTGCTATTGGTCGATCGCGCAGCTCAGATTTTAGCTAATCTCCCCGTGGATCAGCAAACCGATATAGCCCAAGAAATCGCCGCCATTGACATGTTGCCAACTGAGCAGATCAAAGAAACAGTGGATCAGATTGTTAACCATGTTACGGCTTTTGCCGAAAGCACTGTCGTTTTTGGTGCTGGTACAGAAAACCTAGCCAAACTGCTATCCAAAATGGATGCTTCGCAACAGGGACAATTGGTGGAGTCGCTCCGTGTAACCAACCCGGAGTTAGCGACGGGGCTAAATCGGGAAATCATGCCCTTTAGTAGTCTGAGTATGTTGGACGATGAAACCATTCGTACGCTGGTGAACTATCTCGATGTTAATACTATTGCGGTCGCTATTCACAACTTACCTCAGGAGATCCAAGATCGTTTTTTGAATGTTATGGAGGGAGGTATGGCGACCGAGATCGAAGCAAAAATGGATTCGCTCGGCTTTGCTGAAACCCAGATCGCCTCTACAGCCCAACAGTCAATCTTGGATCTGGTATGCCGCTTAGCTGCCAAAGGCATTTTGCAGATTCATCAGAGTAGTGGCATCCCTGACGTTTAGTTAGTTTAGCTACTAGCACCTTGCGGTGGGAGCACCTCTCCAATCCCGAAGTTTGTTTCCTTGATTGGGTTTCTAGCCCACTCTAAAAGCCATGTCTTACGACCGGAAAATTGTGGCTGCTTGTCTCTTGTTGACACTGCTCATCGGTTCTTTTACCCTTCTGAATATTCTTTTCCCTCTACCAAAAGAGAGGCTCTCCCGTGATTCTTCACCACAGTATTTAGACCGTCACGGTCAAGTGGTGCGTTTTTTTTTAGCCCCAGACGATAGTTGGCATCTCCCACTCTCTAGCTTGGACCGGTTTTCACCCAGCTTGCAACAGGCGGTTTTGGCTTACGAAGACCGATGGTTCTACTGGCATCCGGGCGTTAACCCAATCTCGATCGCTCAAGCCCTGCTGGCTAATTTTCGGGCCAAACGGATCGTCCGGGGAGGTTCGACTATTACCATGCAATTGGCTCGCCTGATCGAACCCAAATCTCGTACCCTACCCAATAAATTGGTTGAGGTTTTTCGTGCCATACAGATTGAACTAACTCTATCTAAACGCCAAATTCTGACAGCTTACTTCAATCTGGCTCCGTACGGTGGCAATATAGTCGGTGCTTCAGCGGCTTCTCAGGCCTACTTCGGTAAATCGGTTGACCGACTCAGCCTGGGTGAATCCGCTTTGCTGGCTTGTCTGCCCAATTCGCCGACGCGTTTGAGACCTGACCTGTACCCGCAACGAACTCAAACGGCACGGAATAAGGTCCTCCGGCGTATGTTAGGTCAGGGTAAAATCGATCTCACCGCCTTTCGAGAAGCATACAGCGAGCCGATTCCCGATCAGCGTCAGCCAATGCCTTTCCGTGCACCTCATCTGACCCGTTTTTTGCATAATAACCCCTTTCTGGCAACCTCAACCACCAAACCCGATTTGTCCACTGGCTCAACCGTTGTGCGGACAACCATCGATCTCCAAATCCAGACACTAGCCGAGGGAGTGCTGAATCAACATTTAGGACAACTTCGGCAACAGGATATTTCAACTGGAGCAGTTGTAGTGATGGATACCCAAACCCGACAGGTTCTAGCATGGGTTGGGTCCAACAACTTTTTCGCCCGACGAGATCGGGGTCAAGTGGATGGTGTTTTAGCCCCACGGTCGCCGGGATCCGCTCTAAAACCTTTTGTCTACGCTCTGGCATTAGACAGCGGGGAAATTACACCAGCCAGTTTACTCAACGACGTCCCTGTTGATTATGCCGGCTATCATCCTGACAATTACGATGGTCAGCATCGGGGTTATGTAACGGTGCAGCAAGCCTTAGCCGAATCGCTGAATGTGCCCGCAGTTCAACTCTACGCCAGTTTAAAAGACGATGGTCTTTACGCTTTCCTACAGCAAGCGGGTGTAACCACACTGACCGAACCTAAAAGTCATTACGGCCTGCCGCTGATTTTGGGTAGTGCGGAAGTCAATCTGCTGGAACTCACTTCTCTTTACTGTGGGCTCGCTAATCTGGGATCTTTTGCTCCTTACCACCTGATATTAGACCAGCCTTTGGTTTCAAAGGAGCAACAGTTCTTAGGTCGAGAAGCCTGTTATATTCTGTCTGAAATGCTGTCTGAAGTACGACGACCTGATCTACCTTCCAGCTACGAATCGACGCTTCATCTTCCCAAGGTCGCCTGGAAGACGGGGACCTCTTACGGGCATCGGGATGCCTGGAGTGTCGGCTACACACCGGATCTAACCGTTGGAGTCTGGGTGGGTAATTTTGATGGCCATGGCGCACCTGCCTTGGTTGGGTCGGAAGTGGCGGCTCCAATTCTATTTGACCTTTTCGGAAATCTTCAGGGGCAACAACGGTGGTTCCATCGTCCCTATCAGGTTAACCAGCGCCAGGTTTGTGCTTTGAGCGGTATGGTAACAACCGATGCTTGTCCAAAAACTAGGACCGATTTTTATATCGTTGGCATTTCGCATTCAGATCCGTGCCAAATGCACCGGCAAGTGGTCATCGACGGCCAGGCCGGTTTTCGCCTCTGCTCGCACTGTCGTATCGGGAGAAGCTATCAGCAGCAAACCTTTGAAATTTGGCCACCTGAAATTTCGACCTGGTTAGACCGGCACGGCAGAGCTGGTGCCACAATTCCTAAGCACAATCCGAATTGTAACGGGGTTGTCAGCGGTGCTGGACCAATTATCCGTTCACCGACCAAAGATACCCCATACAAAATTAGGGCTGGAATTTCGTTGGAATTCCAAAAAATCCTGTTGGAAGCATCGGTCTCTAATCAAACTCAGCAGGTTTACTGGTTTCTGGATGGTCAACTGGTATCTAGCGGCACGCCAACCGACAAGGTTTTTATTGTACCTACGGTCGGAAAGCATAACCTAACCTGCATTGACGACGAAGGTAGATCAACCACACAGCTACTACGAATTTTAAACTGACAATATTCATCCCGAATCGGGAGGAAAGGAGATCAGCCGATGAAACAAAATTGGAAGCCGACCCTGCTTGGTGCAGGTTTGCTGATACTAAGCGCCTGCCAGCAGTTGTTACAACCTCAGTCTTGGAGTCAAAATTACGCACGCTTGGAAGGTACGGCGGCTACATCCGCTGCCATGATCGATGGAGACCATGAAACATCGGGGCCAGCTAAAGTCGTTAACCGTGGAGCCTCAGAAATTACGATTATCCTGCCAGCTAAGAAGCGGATCAGCAAAGTCGCCATCGTTAGCAAACAGCTGAGCGATCCAAAGTTCAAGGGTAAAAGGTGCAACCTATATACCATGAAACAAGGAGATTGGAATTTGGTGGCACCGTTTTCGATTCAAGGGTTTCGAACGGAAGTTCGATTTCCTGCGGTGGAGATCGACCAAATTCGCATTCAAGTTCCTTCCCGGCTCAGTTTTCGGGAGATGGGACGCATCGTTAATCGGTACGGCGATATCCACAACCAGAAATACTACGACCCCACAGCACCGACCATAGAAGAGGTCGAACTCTATGGGCCGATTGAAACCGTGTTCGCTGAACCCATGGTAGAATAGCGAATAAGTTAGCAGCAGCAAGTTCTTTCCCACGAACGGGTTGGGACAATAAAAAAGGGCAGCCAGACGACTGCCCTTGGAAACACGTTTGTTTGTTGGTAATTTAGAAGGTCATTAGTGTTTCGACTGCGATTTCGGTTCCACCATCTTCTGACAGGTGCTGTTTGACTTCGATTAGGGCCCCCCAGTTATCATTGAAAGAATAGGACGGGCTTACAGTGACCGAAGTTTCCATGTCTGCTTCATCCATCTTAATACCACTAAAACGGACGGTAACGGCAGCAGAATCTGTGACACCGTAGTTACACATACCGAGGAAGTGCATACCACCGACCCCCTCCGCATCCCAGTTACCAAGTAGATCAACTTCACCGGCAACGGTGATTGGTCCTGCAGAGTACATAACCCAAGCATTCAGTTCACTTTTCAGATAGGATTCGGCGGCTTCCGCTGTGGGGGCAGCAGGTACAGGAACCACAGCAGGTACAGCGGCTTTTGGTGCGGCTGCCGGTTTAGTGATGTCACCGGCAAAACCAACTTTAGCAGTTAAACCTTCAATTGGCGTTAATGCTAACTGAGCTTCAAAACCGGGGTTGTTGAGATCGGTGTCACCGCTATCCCAAACACCGGATACCACGGAGGCATAGACACCTATTATGTCTGAGGGGTTGATGTTAAGTGCAACGCCGTTTTGATAACCGGGGTATGGAATACCAGTTGACCAAGAGTATTGATACATATCGACGGGTTCAGCGGCTTCAAAACCGATGCAGCTTAAAAAGCGACCGGTGGTGATGCTGATTTGATCAGACAGGGCGTAAGAAACAAATGCTTGTTCTAAGGTGATAGCATCATTACCGTTGATGTCAGCTTGAGCAGACAATTTGTCAAAGCTAAATTTAAGATCGACTTCCAACTGGTCATAACCGGCAAAAGCTGCTATGTCATCACCACCCAGCGTTGCACCGGCTGACATATCCAAGAAACCGTCAATTGAGAAGTTATCGCTAATTTCTATTGCATCAGCAGATGTAGGGGCAAAAAATACAGAAATACATAAGGCTAAACCGAGCGTTAAGCCTCTTTGTAGATGTTTCGGAATTGTAAAACTCAAGTTAGACCTCCTAAAGTCTAGGTTTTTTTATATTCAAAAATTAAAAATCACTGCCATCAACATTAAGTTGCCTGACAATCCAGAAGATAGCTCTCTATCTCCGTTTGAAATTGATGTGATTTGAAGCCTCGTTAACGCAACTTAAACAAAAACGTCTATAACGCATTAACCGATACCGTATAGTCAACGTATCTATGCGAATTGGGTTTCAGTTAGAGAAATCGGGCTTGGTTCAATGGGTTAAACCGA
>Ga0208128_1000251_pt1 | contig 22796 bp, 8 predicted proteins | sample ETNtaG_35_FD_185758 | JGI IMG/M metagenome (GOLD analysis project Ga0208128, IMG submission 185758) | Marine microbial and viral communities from oxygen minimum zone, Eastern Pacific Ocean - ETNP201306PF51B (SPAdes) (version 2) | ecosystem: Environmental > Aquatic > Marine > Oceanic ... | reverse complement strand
CGTAAAAATACAACAGGAATGTATAACACAACTCCGACTATCATTCCTATTGATAACTCAAATGGTATTGGTATTAATACTATATCCTATAATAGTACAACTAAAAAAGTAACTGTAGGATTTAATACTGGATTTAGTGATGTTTTCCCATTTGAAGTTGGTAGTAAAGTATTAATAGAGAATTTGAGTGTTGGAATTGGATCTACTGCAAAGGGATTTAATTCTAATAGTTATGATTATGCATTATTCCCCGTTACTGCTATTGAACCAGATTTAGGTGGAAATACGGGTTCTATTACTTATGATATGACAGATGCATTAGCTCCTAATGCATTCCCAGGAGTTTTTGATCCATATTCTTCTATGGGTAGAATTCTTCCAGAAGCATATTTCCCAGATTTTGATATAAAACTTAAGAAAAATGATTTCTTTATGGGAGAATATGTTGTATCTGATTCTTATGTTGGAGTAGTTCAAAGTTGGAATAATAGGGATGAGTTCTTAAAAGTATCAACAGATAGTGATCTTAAATTAAATAGTATTTTAACAGGACAATCTTCAAATACTAGAGGAGTTATTCGGGAGAAAGTAGAATTTAATTCCTATATTAAGCTAGGACCATATTCAGATGTTAATAAAGGGTGGAAGTATGACACTGGAATTTTAAATAATACAACACAAAGACTTCCTGATAATCATTATTATCAATATTTTTCATATGCTTTAAAATCTAAAATTGATTATGATACATGGAATGATCCTGTAAGTTCTTTAAATCATACTTCTGGATTTGTAAAATTCTCAGATTTAATGATTGAAAGTCCAATGGATAGCACTTGGGATGGAAATCCAATTTACTATGATTTAGAAGCATGGGATTCTATGTCTGATGTTGTTGTTGAACTTTTTGGAACAGGTGATTTAAATTGTGTTTATGCTTTTGATTTAGCAACTGAAAAGACTGAAAAATTTGGAACTTTTGGTTTAATTTCTAATGAAATTGTCTTCCAAAATAGAGTGTTAGCAGATTATTATGAATCTGTTGGAAATAGAGTTTTACTAATTGATGATTTTAGTGGATCATTTAGTCATCTACCTAGAGCAGATAGGTATAGTACAGTTGATTTATTTGAATTAGCTTCTGCAAGAACTAAGAAATATATTACTTTTGCAAGAGATAAAAGATATCTTGCGGAAAGACAAATTTTGATTGTTTCTCTTCTTCATGATAATGAATTGGGATATCTTAATCAATATGGTAGAGTTTCAACATATCCAGATCTTGGATCATTTGATTTTGGTATAAGTGGAACTCTTGGACAACTTAACTTCTATCCTATTAAATATTCTATTAATGATTATGATATTGGATTTGTTTCACATGATCTTAAGAGTAATGTTTCGGGAATTGGAAGCACTACTTTAGGAACTATTGTAGATATTAGATCAAATCAAGTTACTATTCCAAGTGGATCAAGTTCGGCAGTAACAATTGTTGGAATTGCTACAACATATCGTGCTGCAAAAGTTTTAGTTGAAATTGGAGGAACTGATGGTTCTTATTACGAATTCGATGAACTTAATATTCTTCATGATGGAATAACTGCAGATTTGGTTGAGTATGGTCAATTAACTGATAATAATCAGAGTAGTTTTGGAATTGCTGGATTAGGAACTTATTATGCTTATGTTGATGGTACACATTTTAAAGTTGACTTTAAACCAGATTCTGCTGTTGGTGTTGCACACACTATAAACACTCTTGCTATTTCCCTTGCTAGTGCTGATTCTGGACTTACTGGAATTGGGACTCAAGAATTAAATACTTGTATATTTGATTCTGGATACGCATCTATTGCTGCTTCAGGATCTCCTGGCGTAACTTCAATTACTTCATATTCGGGTGGACATTCTTGTGCATATTATATTACTTGTGTAGAAGATACAACTAATAATAAGTATGAAATGTCTGAAGTTGTAGTTGTTGATGATGGAACAACTGCATCTATAACAGAATATGGTATTTTACAATCACATTCTTCTTTAGGAACTTTTGATGCTAATTACACTGAAAGTGGGACATTCTTAACCTTTACTCCCGAAGCTAGTATTGATGTTCAAGTAAGAGTATTTGAAAATGCAGTGGGACTTCTTAAAGAAAGTCTTCGTGCAGATAATTTGATTGGAATTGGAACTAATGCAGCATTTGTTACAGATTATGGTTTATATGAGGGAACTGATAAATCAATCAAGAGAAGTTTTGACCTAACTCATAATCAGAATATGATTTTCCAAAGATATTTTGGAGGAGATGATTCTCAGATAGTTAGTACAACGAATAATACAATTACTATTCCGGATCATTTCTTTGTAACGGGTGAAGAAGTTTCTTATCATCATGCTGGTGTTGGTGCTACGATGGCGATTGGAATTCAAACAGCATCTTTTGTTGGAATTGGAACAACGGATAAATTACCATCTACATTATACATTGTTAAGGTAAATGAGAGTGTTGTTAAAGTTGCGGCAAGTGCTAGTGATGCATTGGCAGCAACTGCATCGGTTTTAAATTTTACTTCTGTTGGAATTGGAACATCTCATGTATTTGTGGCGAAAAATCAAAATGCAAAAGCTCTTATTGCAATTGATAATTGGATGCAGTCTCCTATTGTTGGTAGTTCAGTTACAACAACCCTTGCGAAAAATGCTCAAATAGTAGATAATCGACTCATTTTCTCTGGAATAACATCATTCTTTGGTGGAAATATAATTCAGATTAATAATGAGATAATGAAAATCAATACTGTTGGTTTTGGAAATACAAATATAATTCTTGTTGATAGAACATGGATGGGAACAGGAATTGCCACTCATTCTGTGGGAGATGTTGTTAGAGTAATTGAGGGTAATTATAATATTATTGATAATACTCTTCACTTTGCTGAAGCACCTTATGGACCTGATCCAATATCATCAACAACAAATGCACCAGACGATAGAGATTGGACGGGTATCTCAACTCATTCCAGTTTCCAAGGTAGAACCTTTATGAGAAGTGGGGGTATAAATGAAGAAAGAGCTGCATACTCAACAAATTATATTTTTGATGATATTTCAAATGAATTTAGTGGAATTGGAAAAACATTTACTTTAAAATCAAATCGTGAAAATATTACTGGAATTTCTACAAATAATTCCGTTATTTTAATTAATGGTATTTTCCAAATTCCTCAAGGAATTCAGGCACAAGAGAAAGATTATAGTTTAACTGAAGATGTTGGGATCTCTAGTATTGTGTTTACTGGTACTGCATCTTCGGTTGCTTATGATACTAATAATGCAACTGTTCCTACAGGAGGGGTTATAGTTTCTGTAGGATCAACGGGAGGATTTGGATATCAACCATTGGTAGCTGCAGGAGGAACAGTAACAGTTTCTACTGCAGGTACGATTCAGTCAATTAGTGTTGGAAATAGTGGATCTGGATATAGAGTAGGAGTTCAACCTACTGTTAATGTTGCGATTCAGACATCTAGCCTTTATGAGGCAAATTATACAAATGTTGGTACTGCAACAATTTCAGATGGACATATAACTGGCATTGCAATTACTAGTGGGCAAATATTCTATGTCCCAAGAGATATATCAAATGTTGGATATTCTTCAGTATCAGGCATAGCTACAGTTACTACAACACTTGCTCATGGATTGGTAAGAGGTGAAGAGGTTCTTTTATCGGGTATCGCAATGACTTGCGATTATGCCGCTCCTCTTTCTATCTCTACAGCGGCATATACCAGCACTACTGGTATTATGACTGTCACTACGTCTGGTGTTCATGGATTGAGTACTACTGGCAAATCTAGTGTCGTGATATTTACTGGACTAGCAATGACATGTGGATTAGATGCTGGTGTATCTACACACTTCTATCCAAGAGGGGATGATCCGGCATATAACACATCAATTGGTATTACTAGCGATGGAACTCCTTATACAGCAACAAATGCTGCATATGCTCCTACAACAGGAGTATTGACTCTAACTATTGGTAGTCATGGATTTAATAATAATGATAAAGTTAGACTTGTAAATAATTCTGTAACATTTACTTGTGCTACAGATTTAAATAGAACACATCATGCATATCCAAGAAAAACAGATCCATATAGCGGTAAATGGTTAACTGTTTCAAATGTTGCTACAAATACATTTGATGTTAATGTAGGCATTTCCACCGACACATCTGCACATACATTTGTATCAGCATCTACCAATGGCGTTGTTCATATGAATGACACGATTACTGTTAATGTTGGTGTTGCTGGTCCTGGAGATCAATCCGCACATAGTTTTGTAAGTGCAGATAGTGACGCAGTAATTTCTGGTGGTAATTATGCACATTCCTTCATTAGCGCAACTTCTGATGCAATAATTTCTGGTGGAGATTATGTACATACTTTTGTTAGTGCAGTGGGTGGGGGAGTAACTGTAGCAGGTGTAGGGACAACTACACCTACCGATGCAACTTATGATCCCACTACTGGTGATTTGGTATTAACAATTCCTTCACATAGTTATAATACAACTCAAGTTCTTGGATTCTCTACCGACGCATTAACATTCTCGTGTAGTCAAGACAGAAATGCTACTGATCACTCTTATCCACGAGCAAATGATCCTATTATTGGAATCGGAACTACTGCAATTACATCAACAACTACTAATACAGTAACTGTAAATGTTGGTACAGCTCCGAAGGTAACTTTTGATGTTTCTGATGCTACATATACTCCTACCACGGGTGATTTAGCATTAACTATTGGATCACATACACTTAAAGGATCTACCTCTCATACTTTAACTACCTGCACATATACCCCAACAACAGGCATTATGACCTGCTTTGTTTCTGGAGTTGGAATTGGAACATCTATATTCTCTAATGGAGATAGAGTTAAATTTGCAACCGATTCATTAACCTTTACATGTGCCGAAGATAGTCATGCCACTAATCATACTTATCCACGAGCTGGAGATTATGCAAATAATAAGTGGTTAGCAATTTCTGGCGTAACTACTAATTCATTTGAAGTTCAAGTTTTAGGTACTGGAAATACACCTTCTACAAATGTTGGTGTTCATACATTTGTATCTTCTGCTGTAGGAAGTTTAACAAAAGCAGGTGAATCAATTAAAATTGCTAATAATTCATTAACCTTTACCTGTGCAATGGATGGGAATGCAAGTTATCATACCTATCCCAGACCTGTAGATCCTTATTATGATACTTCAGTTTCTATTGGTGCAACGACTGCTACTACAATTACTCTTAATGTTGGTATAACAACCATTGTTAATTATGGTATTTCTACTGCTACATATAATCCTGCAACGGGTGATTTGGTATTAGGGATTGGAACACATAGTTTGACAAAAGGAACTACTATTAAGTTGGCAGATGAATCTTTAATCTTTACTTGTGCTAAAGATTCTCATGCTTCTCATCATAGATATCCTAGAAAAGCTGATCCAACCTATGGCGGTGTTAATGTTACTGATGTTAATAGCACCACAGAATTTGAAGTAAATGTTGGAATATCAACTGTACCAACTTATTATAATTCGGGAGGAACTGTACAGGCAGCAATTGTATCTCCAAGAATTAATAATAATTCTTCATCTAAGATGGATCCAGCTATTAACCCAACAATTATTAATAGGGTTGTTAATGATAATACATTTGAACTTAATGTTGGAATATCAACAAGAACTCATTTCTATGGTAGAAGTGGAAGTGTTAAAAAACCTCTTCGTGTAGTAGTTGATGATCCATTATCATATTCTAATCTTCCGTTGCTTTATAGTTCTTCTTCTTCCGGAATTGGAACTCAAGCAAAAGTAGATATTGTGGTGGGACAAGGTTCTAGTGTAATTGAATTTAGTCTTAGAAATACTGGATATTCATATGGTCAAGGTGAAATATTAACCGTTGAAGTTGGAGGGAATAGTGGAATTCCTACTGATACTTCCAAATCATTTGAGGAATTCCAAATATCAATTCAGGAAACATTTAATGATTCATTCGCTGGATGGAGTGTTGGTCAATTTGAAGTTCTTGATACTTTCCATCAATTCTTTGATGGGGTAAGAAAGAAATTCTCATTAAGACTTAATGACCAATTTGTTACAATTAGAGCTGCAAAAGGGTCTCCTATTGATATTAAAGCAACACTTCTTATATTCATTAATGATATTATTCAAAAACCTGGAGAATCTTATATCTTTGAAGGTGGAAGTATAATTGAATTTACTGAGGCACCAAAAGATGGGGATACAGTAAAAGTTATATTCTATAAGGGAAGTGGTGCTGTCGATGTTGTCTTTAAAGATATTCTTGAAACTGTTAAGGTTGGTGATAAACTTACATTAAATTATGAAGGTGGATTTGGGCAAGGTCCTGGTTTACAGCAAGATCCTAGAGTTGTTACTGGAATTAATACGACCGATTCTGTTCAGACTAATCCATATGGAGGAGCAGGTCTTACTGATGATGAAACTCTTAAACGACCTGTTAAGTGGTGTAGACAGACAAGAGATATGATTATTGATGGGGTTTTTGTTGGTAAAGATAGAAATCTTTATGAACCTCATATTCACCCAACTACTCATATTATTCAATCTGTTGGAATAGGTTCTACGCAAGTATATGTCGATTCCATTAAACCTGGATTTGATCCTTATAATGAAGCATCTACTAGTGTATTGAGGGATGATATTCAACAAAATATTAACATTTTTGGTCAGGAATCTTTAGTTTCGGCGGCCGCCACTGCAAATGTTTCTACTGCTGGAACAATTACGTCCATTATTATATCTGATGGTGGATATGGATATACTACTGCACCTACATTAACAATTGGTTCCCCAGTGGGACTAGGAACGACTCCAGGCGATAATCAAGCATATGCAACGGCAACCTTAAGTAGTGGCGTTGTAAGCGCTATAACTATAGGTTCTACTCCAGGATCAGGATATACCTCAACTAATCCTCCAGTAGTTCTTATTCCAGATCCTGTGAAGGTTAAGGAGACAAATACTTCAAACTATTATACTGGAGATGCTGGAATAGTTGTTGGGTTCGGAACTACTACAGTGGCGTCGAATGAGAAGATGATTTTTGATCTCTTTATTCCAGGTAACTCAGATTTGAGAAATACTACTTATGTTGGATCTGCTATTACTATAAGTTCTCTTGATGTTGGAGATTTCTTCGTAATTTCTGATTCAAATGCAGGAATAGCAACTACCTCAATATCTTCTAAAGATACTAGTGGTAATGTTATTGGGGTTGGAACTCAATATATTGATAATGTTTATCAAGTAGATACTGCAAGTAGTATGGCATCTAATGTTACTGGTGTTGGAATAACCTATGTAAGAAGAATTTATGCAAGGTCTAGTAGTAATAATCCTTCAACTTCAGGAGTTGAGACATCTAGATATTTTGGAACCTTTAGTTGGGGAAGAATCGACCTTGGAAAAGTTGCTTCTCAAGCATTTAATGCATACACAACTAATGGGTTGGGTGGTATTTCAACTTCAGCAATTGTTCAAAGAGGTAAACCTCTAAGATACATTAATTATACTTCATAAATAGAAAAAAAACTGCTTAAAATGGCTGCAATTATATCTGATAATCTCCGTATACTAAATGCTAAGAATTTTTTAGCGGGAGTATCCACTAGCGATAATTCTTATTATGCTTATGTGGGATTACCAAATCCAACTGATTATGATACGTCTTGGGAGACATCTCCTCCTAGTCCTATGGAGAGTTTTAATCAACTCAATAATTTTTGGGATACTGCAATTGCCATGAAGAAAATTTCAAGTGATGATATTAGAAGAGTTGTTCATAAATGGCCTTGGGTATCGGGAACTACTTATGATATGTATCGTAATGATATTACTGTACTTAACGTAGCTCTTCCTTCTAATGTAGTTTCTTTATATGATAGTTCAAGTTTTGTCTTAACAAGTGATTATAGGGTTTATGAATGCCTTCAAAATGGAACTACTCCAGAAAATCCCAGCGGTAGACCTTCTCTTGATGAGCCAACATTTACAGATTTAGAGCCAAGAGCAGCTGGAACTAGTGGTGATGGATACCTTTGGAAGTATCTATATTCACTTAGTCCCAGTGAGATTGTTAAGTTTGAAACAGATACTTTTATGCCAGTTCCTGCTGATTGGGAAACTAATACTGCTGATGCAGCAGTAAGAGAAAATGCCGCAACTAGTGGACAATTAAAAATTGTAACCATATCAAATAGGGGAGTGGGGTTAGGAACTGCTAATAGAACTTATACAAGAGTTCCAATTCGTGGGGATGGGTCTGGAGCAGAAGCGACTGTAGTGGTTAATAATGATTCTAAAATAGAAAGTGTGACCATTTCAAATGGGGGATCTGGATATACTTTTGGAACTGTAGATCTTGCTGCTGGTGGAGTACCTACAGGATCAACTCTTCCGGTTTTTGATGTTATTATACCACCTCCAGGAGGGCATGGTGCAAATATCTATACTGAATTGGGAGCTTTTAGAGTAGTTTTGTATGCTAGAATTGAAAATGACGCAGAAAATCCAGATTTTATTACTGGCAATCAAATAGCAAGAGTAGGAATTGTAGAATCTCCCAAAAGTTATGATTCAGATGCTCTTTTAACACTTGATAAGGCAAGTGCAGTTTATGCTTTAAAATTAGTAGGTGCTGGATATAGCGCTACTACTTTTAATTCAGATACTCAAATTACACAAACCGTTGGTGTTGGTTCAACTGCTTTTGGTAGGGTTATTGCTTATGATCAAGTTACTGGAGTATTGAAATATTGGCAAGATAGATTCCATTGTGGATTTACTACTCTTCCAATGGGATCTAAAAATACAGATCCTACCTATGGATTTGAGATGCATAGGTTTACTGCAGATATAGGAACTAATGGTTCTTTAAATATTCTAGGTGGTAGCGCAACATTAGCAATACAAACTGCTTTTGGTAGTGCCTCTAATCCTGGTATTAGTACCCTAATAAATAGTAAAACATACTATTTGGGACAGTCGTTTATTAAAGGTGTGTCACCACCAGAAGCAAAAAAATATTCTGGTAACATGCTTTATATTGATAATAGACCCTCGGTCACTAGATCGACAAACCAAAAAGAAGATATCAAAGTAATTGTGAACTTTTAAGGAATTATGTCTCAGGAAACTAATCTCAACGTCTCACCATATTTTGATGACTATAATGAACCAATAATTGGTGGTAAGGCCAAAGACTACTATAAGGTTTTATTTAAACCAGGATATCCGGTTCAAGCTAGAGAATTGACCACTTTGCAGTCAATGCTGCAAAATCAAATCGAACAGTTTGGCAATCACTTCTTTAAAGAAGGTGCTAAGGTTATTCCTGGAAATCTGACATATATTCAAAATTTTTATTCAATTGAAGTTGAATCTAATTTTCTTGGAATTCCAGTATCTTTATACTTAGATGAGTTAGTAGGATTACAAATTAGAGGTGAAAATTCAGGAGTAGTTGCCATTGTTAAAAAGGTAATTACATCAGAAGAATCTTCTAGAGGAAATATTACTCTTTATATTGATTATTATCAATCTAATAAGAATAATTCGGGAAGAGAATTTCAGGATGCAGAGAATTTAGTTACTGATTCTGATATTACTTTTGGAAATAGTTTTATTACTGCTGGAGAAGGATTTGCACGTACATTATCATCTAATGCTGCTGATGTAGGATCTGCATTTGCACTTGCTAATGGAGTTTATTTTTTACGTGGATATTTGGTTGAAGTTCATGATGAAATTTTAATTCTTGATCAATACACCAATACTCCTAGCTATAGGGTAGGATTGGATGTTATTGAAGATGTTATAACTGCGGATATAGATCCCTATCTTAATGATAATGCTAATGGATTTAATAATTATGCTGCACCAGGCGCTGATAGGTTAAAGATTGGAGCAAGATTATCAAAAAAACCCATTGATGAATATGAATATCCAAATTTTGTTGAATTAGCAAGTGTAAGGGATGGTATACTTAGAAAAATAAACACTTATACTGATTATAATATTCTTGCAGATGAATTCGCTAGAAGAACTTTTGATGAATCTGGGAATTATTATATTAAAGCATTTGACGTTTATTGTAAGGAGAGTTTAAATGATGGAAAGGGAAATGGTGGAATTTATAAAAGGAATCAATTAACTTCTACAGGACAAAAACCATCTGAGGATTTGATGGTTTATAAGATTGGTCCAGGAAAAGCATATGTACAGGGATATGAATGCGAGATTATAGGACCTGTTCTTGTAAATTCTCCTAAAACAAGAACAACAAATGAACTTTCAAACCAAGGACTTAATTTCACTTTTGGATCTACATTAGAACTTAATAGAGCTTCTGGAGCTCCGGCGATTGGTATTAATACTTCTGCTACTATTAGTTTAAGAGATGCAAGGGTTGGTATTAATAGTTATGTGCCAGCAGGAAAGGAAATTGGTGTTGCTAGACTATATGATTATGCATTAGAGTCTGGATCTTATGAGTTAGAAAATCTTAATTTAAATAGATGGGATATTTCCTTATTTGATGTGCAAACATATGGTGATTTACAAGTTAATACAGATGTTACTCTTACTATTCCAACTTATATTAAAGGAGATTCGAGTGGTGCAACTGCGTTTTTAAAAAATGCAGTAACTGCTGGGACTGCTTTAACTGTTTATCAAGTTTCTGGAAATTTCATTAATGGTGAAAGACTGGTTTTTGATAATACAACTGAGTCTAGAGTTAGTATTGGATGGACTAATTATGGAATATCTGAGGTAAAATCATTATATGCTACTGTTGGATCAGCAAGTACTTTCTCTGCTGATACTCTTCAAAAAGTAGCAACTAAAGTAGGAAATGGTAATGCAGATATTACACCATTTTCTGTAGGAATTGCAACAGTCACTAGTCCACTGACAGCTTTCCCTGGTATTGTAACTAGTGGAAATATTATACAATATACTCGTCCTAATTTTAGTGAAAAATCTTATGCTAAAGTTGATGTTGTAAATACAAATTCGCTTATAATCAGTGGAGTAACAACTGTAACAGGAGTTGCTGATGGTGGCATTGGTATTGGTGCTAGTGGAACTTCAGTAAATGATCTTTCGGTATTACGCGCACAATTTAAGAACTCAAAGAATGGTCAAAGTCTTTTTGCACCTCTTCCAAAGAGAAATGTTAAATCTGTAGATTTAACAGGTTCTTCTGTAATTCTTAGAAAAGAGTATGATGGAATAAGTATCACTAGTAATTCTACAAATTCCATAACATCTGGAACTAATTTGGTATTTTTACCTTTTGATGAGGAGAGATATGTTTTAGTGCGGTCTGATGGAACTACAGAAACATTAAGTGAAGACAAATTCCAATTTAACTCAGGAATGACGGAGTTAACAATTAATGGGCTTGGGGCTAATGATACAGGATCTAGATTAATTGCAACTGTAACTAAATCTTCTTTAACGGCAAAATCAAAGAAAAAGAGTGTTATAGAGATTAGTGTTTTTGACAAATCTTTATTAGTAGGATCTGGTATTGGTGGAACCACTAGAAATGATGGACTCACTTATGGAAATTATCCGTATGGAACTAGAGTTCAGGATGAAAGGATTTGTCTTAATGTACCAGATGTAATTAGGATTTATGGAATATTTGAATCCAATAATTCATCTGATCCTGTTCTCCCAAATGTAATTATTCAATCTTTAGATGGACCTACAGCAAAAACTGATGATTTAATTATTGGAGAAGAATTTGTAGGAGCTGTAAGTGGTGCAAGGGGAATATATGCCAAGCAATTAAGTAGTAGTAAAGTATCTTTTACTTATTTGAATAGTTTTTCTGTTGAAGTTGGTGAAGTTCTTGAATTTTTAGAGTCCGGAGTTAATGGAATTGCTATTACTTTAGATGAAGGTAGTACTAATGTAACGGAGAATTTTAGTCCATCTAATGGACAAACGTCTACTTATTATGATTATTCTTATATTCAAAGAAAACAAGATGTAAATGTACCCTTAAGAAAATTGAAAGTTGTATATTCTAAAGGATATTATGAATCTTCTGATGCAGGAGACATTACAACTATTAATTCTTATGAGGGATTTGATTATCGTACAGAACTTTGGGGGTTACCTGGTTATAGGAATAGTGATATTATTGATGTTAGACCAAGAGTTAATGATTATGTGGTAACAGAGGGAAGTGCTTCTCCTTTTGAATTTTCTAGTAGATCATTTGCGGACGGAAATCATAGCTCACAGCATGTTTTTGCTTCTGATGAGTCTGAAATTATTACTTTTGAATATTATCTTCCAAGATTAGATAGAGTTTATTTAACTAAAGATGGAGTTTTTCAATTAAAATTTGGGGATCCATCTGATGATCCAAAACTTCCCAGTGCGGTTTCTGATGCAATAAATATTGCTAATCTTGCAGTACCTCCATATCTTTATAATACTAATGATGTACAAATAAGTTATATACAACATAAGAGATATCAAATGAGTGATATTTCTAGACTTGAAAGGAGAATTAATCATCTTGAGTATTATACTACATTGTCTTTACTTGAGAGTAATACTGCAGATCTTTTTATTGCAGATTCCCTTGGGCAAAATAGATTTAAGTCTGGATATTTAATTGATAATTTTTCATCAGTTGGTACTCAAGATGTTAGTGTTGGTGTTAAAAATAGTGTAGATCTCCAACGGGGTCAATTGAGACCATCTCATTATACAACATCCCTTAATTTGGAATTGGGATCGGATGCAATTGCTGGATTGGGAACTACAACAAGTGCAAATCAAGATCATAATTTTTTAGAAAATATTACTGGAACTAGTATTAAAAGAACTGGTCAGGTTGTTAGTTTAGATTATGATGATAAATTATGGTTGGAACAACCATATGCAACAAGAGTTGAAAATGTAACTCCATATTTGGTAATGAATTGGGAAGGATCTATTATACTTGATCCAACTGCTGATGTGTGGATTGATGTTAATAGGTTAGAACTTAGAGATGTTGAAATGGAAGGTTCATTCTTAGGTGTTGCAGAATCCTTAAGAGCAGAAATAACTAATAATGCAGATGGATCAAGATCTGGATTAACTGAAATTATTTGGAATTCTTGGCAGACAGATAATATTACTCATGATCTAGGAATGACTTTAGATGTAGATGTATCCACATCTTCATCTTCAGCGTGGGTGCCAAGTTCTGGATCTTGGGGTTTTAGTGGAGCACGACAGACTCACGCTGGTGGTGCAGCAGCTCATGGAACCACTACTGGAAGCCAGCAGGCCGGTAGCATGGTCACTTCAACAACTACGGATGTAAGTGTTAATGGTAGTGTAAGTCTTTCAACTGACCTTGAACAAAGTAGAACAGGTGTACAAAGTGCTGTACGTCAACAAATTGATACAGAATCTTTGGGTGATAGGATTGTAAGTAGAAATATCATCTATTTCATGCGTTCTAGAAATATTGAATTTATTGCTAAAGGAATGAAGCCAAACACTCAACTTTATGGATTCTTTGATGATGTTGATGTTAATGAATGGTTAGTTCCAAAGTTATTAGAAATTACAATGACGAAGGGTACTTTTACTGTAGGAGAAACTGTAATTGCATCTGTTGTACCTGCTCCGGCAGATACAACATCTGTACCGTCTATGACATTTAGAGTAGCTAACTCAAATCATAAATATGGTCCTTACAACGCTCCTACAGATCTTTATGATCAAAATCCTTATGATAGAAATAATTCTGTTCCTGGAGATTATTCAACGACCAGCACTACTTTAAATATTGATACATTTAGCCTTGCTGCTGAACAGCAACCACAATTTGCTGGATGGGCTAGAAATGGAATGCTTTTGCAGGGTCAAAGTAGTGGTGCAACAGCAACTATTTCAAATTATAGACTCCTTTCAGATAGGGTTGGAACTTTAATTGGATCTTATATGGTTCCTGATGGGAATATAGCAGGAAATCCTCAATTTGAAACTGGTAGATCGATGTTTAGATTAACCAATAGCTCTACAAATGATAGAACTGGTGGTGTAGTGACAACTTCTGCTGAGGAAATATTCTATTCTCAAGGAGATATTGATAATACTCAAGAAGTAACTCTTTCTTTACGAAATGCAAGAGTTACTCATGAAGATTTCATGGAGACTAGAGTATTAAATGCGACCGCTCATGCTACTGCGGGGGATACTAGTTCTAGTACTAGTAGTAGTACAGTAGAAAATATTGTAACGGCTTATAATCTTAACGGACAGGATCCTTTAGCACAATCTTTCTTTGTTGATGATGCAAACGGAATATTTGTAACTAAGCTAAATCTATACTTTAGAAGTAAAGATCCGGTATTACCTGTAACATGTCAACTTAGAGAAATCAGAACGGGTCTTCCCACACATACAATACTTGCATTTGCAGATATTGAAGTATTGCCAAATGATGTTAATATTTCTGATGATGCAACTGCCGTGACTACTGTTACATTTGATGCTCCGGTCTATTTGAATGGAGATGGTACGCAGTATGCTATAGTTCTTTTATCAAATTCTACGGAATATACTGTTTGGATTTCTAGATTAGGAGAAGCTGATGTAAAATCGGCTGCTTCAGAAGCAGGGCAAATATTAGTTACACAGCAACCGCTTCTTGGTTCTCTCTATAAATCACAAAATGCTGCGGTTTGGACGCCAAGTCAATATGAAGATCTTAAATTCCAAATATTCAGAGCAGATTTTGAACGTCAAGGATCTGTTCAGTTCTTTAATCCACCATTACCTACTGATATTTCTCTTCTTAGGCAGAATCCATTTGCTGTTAATTCAAAAACTATTAGAATTGGAATTGGAACAACGGTACAAGATTCTGATTTAGAATATGGAAATACAATTACCCAATTAAAATCTGGTGCAACTGGAAATTACGTAGGAAGTGCTGGTACTGCTAAGACACTTCAAATTACAAATGCTGGTATTGGATATACTCCAAGTAGTGGATCAACTACTTATTCTAATTTAACATTAACTAATCTTAATAGCGGAACTGGAAAAAATGGAACTGCTAATATAACAATTAGCTCTGGTGTTGCAGTAGCAGCAACTATATCAGATGGAGGATTGGGATATAGTGTTGGAGATTATTTAACAGTATCATCAATTGGCATTGCTTCTGTAGGAAGAGATCTTAGATTAAGTGTTACTGAAATTGGTGGTTTCAATGAACTTCTTGTAAATAATGTTCAGGGGACATTTACAGTTGGTGCAGGATATACACTAACGTATGAGAATTCTGCAGGTCTTACTACTACTCTCAATAGTACACATTCTGGTGGTGTTGTAATAACACAACCTTTACAAGAAGTAGATGATGGATTGCATTTTAAAATAGATATGAGAAATCATGGAATGCATTCGGATGTTAATAAGGTTACTATATCAAATGCACAATCTGAGGTTACACCAACAGAAATAAATGTAGATTATTCTGCTTATAGTACTGGAAATATTTCTCTTGCAAGTACTGCAAACTTTACAGAATTTGAAAATGTTGCTGTTGGAGCAACTAATGCTGGTTATGTTAAGATTGGAAATGAGATTATTAAATATACTGGACATGCATCAAATACATTAACAGGAGTTACAAGAGAGATTGATGGAACAAAGGCATTTGCATATACAAATGGACAAAGAGTTCATAAGTATGAAATGAATGGAATATCACTCCTTAGAGTTAATAAAACTCATGATTTAAGTGAAGGAGATATTGATGAGCAGATAGGACTTGATTATTTCTATTTAAAAATTGATAATTCTTCAGGAACTAATATAAGTGATAGAACTGGAACTGTTGGTTGGCCCAGTCTTCTTTTTAATGAATCTGGATCTTTTGGGGGATCTAATGTTAAGGCAACTTATAATGTTCCCTTTGAAATTATAACTCCAGAAATAGTGACGATTACTCCTGTATTTACAACAGTAGCATCTTCAGTAAGAACAATTACTGGTAAGAGTGTTGATGGAACTGAGGCTCCTTATGTTGATAAAGGATTCCAACCAGTTTCTTTAAATGCTCTTAATTATTTTTCTTCTCCAAGAATGGTTGCTTCTAAAGTAAATGAAGATGCTCGACTTACTAATCTTCCTGGGAGAAAGTCTTTTACTATGAATATGAATTTAGTAAGTTCTGATCCAAAACTTTCTCCAATGATTGATCTTTCAAGAGCAAATATTATATTTACCTCAAATAGAGTGAATAGACCTATAACTGATTATGTAAATGATAAGAGATCAAATACTATTGTAGATGATCCGAACAAATGTTTTTATGTTTCACGACCAGTAATTTTAACAAATTCAGCAACTGCTATAAAGGTGATGCTTACTGCATCTATTAGTGAAGAAAATGACATTAGAGCATTTTATTCTATTCATGATAGTGTATCAGGTTCTGTTGTTTTCACTCCATTCCCTGGATATTCAAATCTTACTGATGGGAGAGTAAATGATCCTTCTAAGAATACAGGATCTCCTGATACTCTTATAGCGAAAAATGATTTTCATGATTATGTACCTGGTCCAAGATCATTTAGAGAGTATGAATGGTCAATTGATGACTTGCCATCATTTAAAGTTGTTAGAATTAAATTAGTCATGACATCAACAAGTCAAGCGGTTGTACCAGTTATTCAAGATCTAAGAGTTATTGCACTTGCATAAAATGAAAAGAAATTTAATTCCAGTTGAGGGGGATAGTTCTCTTTTTAGAGATTCTACCACAAAAGCTATCATTAATGATAATAAATTAGAGTATGATTCATATCTTTCTAGAAAGAAATTTCAAGAAAAGGAACGTGACAGGATTGGAGATCTAGAGAATGATTTTGATTCTATTAAAACAGAGTTAGATGAAATTAAATCTTTACTTAAAGGATTAGCGGAGAGGAGTATCTAATGGCAACTCATTCATTTAAATTTGATCCCAATGCAGGAACTTCTCAAGGTGTTAATTTAGTAGTTAATACTGGAGCAAATTATAGAGATAATTATGAAATAACAGATGTAAATAGTTCTTCTTTTGATTTTACTGGATGGTCAATATCTGCTCAAATGGCAAGAAGTGTTGCTGTAGGAGCTACTTTAGGTGCTGTAGCAACTTTTAGAGTAGGATTTTCAAGTGCTGCTAATGGTAAGTTTATTAGTTCTTTAACTACAGCAGATACGAGATCATTAAATGAAGGTAGATATGTGCATAATATTTTAGTGAGTTCTGGTTCTACTGTATATACCATTGCTTCGGGAAATGTTCTTGTTAAAGCGGGAATTGCTTCAGCACCATAAATAATTTAAATATACTAAATAGATGTCTCAGCCTAGTACCAGGTCCGAATTAATTGATTATGCTAAAAGGCAGCTGGGTGCTCCTGTCTTAGAAATTAATGTTGCCGAGGAGCAAGTAGGAGATCTTTTAGATGATGCTCTCCAATATTTCCATGAGAGGCACTTTGATGGCGTAGCTCAAGCATTTTTAAAATATAAAATCACACAAGATGATATTGATAGGGGAAGAGCAAGAGGTGGTAGTAATACTGCAGGAATAACTACTACAACGGCTACCACAACTATTGATGGGACATCGATAGATTTTGATTGGGAAGAGAATAGTAATTATTTTCAAGTTCCACCTTCTGTTATTGGAGTAACAAAGATATTTCACTTTGATGGTACTAATACTGTTACCAATAATATGTTTAGTGTTAAATATCAGATGTTTTTGAATGATATTTACTATTGGGGATCTACTGAAATTTTAACTTATGCAATGGTAAAAACTTATCTTGAGGATATTGAATTTTTATTAACAACCCAAAAACAAATAAGATTTAATCAAAGAATGGATAGATTATATCTTGATATTGATTGGGGAAGTATGGCAAAGAATGATTATATTATTATGGATTGTTACAGACTTGTTGATCCAAATGATTTTTCAAGGGTTTGGAATGATTCTTTCTTAAAACTTTATTTTACTGCATTGTTAAAAAGGCAGTGGGGTCAAAATCTAATTAAGTTTGGTGGAGTAAAACTTCCAGGTGGTGTGGAATTAAATGGAAGACAAATATATGATGATGGTGAAAAAGAAATAGAACGAATTAGGGAGAGAATGTCTAGTACTTATGAACTTCCACCTTTAGATATGATAGGTTAGTGCTATGGTACTTAATCCATATTTTCAGCAAGGGTCTAAAACAGAACAGAATCTTATTCAAGATTTGGTGAATGAACAACTACGCATGTATGGCGTAGAGATATATTATATACCCAGACAATATATAACAAAAAATACAATAATAAAAGAGGTAATTGAATCTAAATTTACGGATGCTTATCCTTTGGAAGCATATGTAGATAATTATGAGGGATATGAAGGTTTAGGAACCATCATGTCTAAATTTGGAATTCAAGATCTTGATGATCTTGTTCTTGTTATTTCCCAAGAAAGATATGAAAGTTATATATCTCCCCTCATTAAGAATATACCTAATATAGAATTATCAACTAGACCAAAAGAGGGAGATTTAATTTGGTTTCCATTAGGAGATCGTTTATTTGAAATTAAATTTGTAGAGCATGAAAAACCATTCTATCAACTTCAAAAGAATTATGTTTATGAATTGAGATGCGAACTCTTTAGATATGAAGATGAGGTGGTTGATGTTGGTATTGAAGATATTGATGATAATGTAGTTGATAAAGGTTACATTCAATCTCTTACTATGGTAGGAACTGCTTCTACTGCCACTGCATATACTGGAGTGGTTAATAAAGCAGTAAGGTTTATTACTGTAGAAAATAGAGGATATAACTATACTACAGCACCAAGAGTTGCTATTTCATCAGCACCATCTGGAGGAACAGATGCAGTAGGAATCGCGACTTTAATTAGTGATATTATTGATTGTGATGGAGTTAAGGGTAAGAAAGTTCAGGGTGTTGAAATAAGAAATCCGGGTATTGGGTATACTGTTGCTCCTGGTATTGTATTTATTCATGAGACGGGCGTAGGAGCAGCTGCAACGGTTGGTATTGCATCAACTGGTGCAGTTGGTATCGTAACGATTTCTACGGCAGGTGAAGGGTATGTAACGGCACCTACAGTAACCTTTGAGACTCCAACACATGTAGGTGCTGCAGCAACTGCTACTATTAAGAGTCCAATTGGAGCAGGGGTAAGTGTTATTTCTGCAACTATTGATACAGGCGCTGTCGAATACTTATACCCAGGAGGGACAACTGGAGGAGTATTTTATAAGAGGGCTCCAAGAATTACATTTGCTTTACCTACAGGAACTGGAAATGTTGCGACTGCAACAGCAACATTAGATACATATTCTCTTACGGGAGGAACAGTAAAGAGTGTTGCTATTGGATCTGAAGGTAAATTCTATACAAGTGCTCCAACGATAACATTCTCAGCACCTGTTGCTTCTGGTGCAGCTGCAACAGTTGCATTGTCAGGATCTTCAATTGATGCATCATCTATAGCGTTTAGCACTACTGGTAGAGCATATACAACTGCACCTACAGTAGCAATTACAACAGGTACATCGGGATATGGAAATGATCCAGTAACAATAGCAGCAGTTGGTATTGTTACTATTCATCCTATAACAGGTATTGTTACTGCTGTTGGATTTAATTCCACTTCAGATCCATGGGCTACTGGAACAGGAGCAACTATTGGTGTTGGATATACGGTTCCACCTTTACTTACGTTCTCTGGTTCTACTGCACAAGTAAGAGCTACAGCTACAGCAACTATTTCTATTGGCGGAACGGTAACTGCAATTTCTATTGGAAATAGTGGATATGGTTATAAAGATACCCCCACTATAACTATTGAATCTCCTGGTGGAGGAGATGAGGCATTTAGGGCATTAGGTACTTGCCATATGCGATTCACTTCTGTTCAAACTCAAGGAACTTTGGGTATTGGATCAGATATTATTACGGGTATTGGAACAACGAATATTATTGTTGGAGATAGGGTTAGGTTGGCTATTGGTCATAGTGATGTTTATGGTACTGCTCTGACTGATAACTTTATTCAAACAGATACTTATGTGTCCTCAATTGGAATTGGTTCAATTTTCATGAGTAAAGTAGCAGTTAATGTTGGTATTGCTACAACAAACTTTGAATTTGGTATTGCTAATTCGGGCATTGTTACTGGTATTGGAGTTACCTATGGTGGTGGTGGATATCTTACTCCACCAACAATATCAATAGGTAATTCGGCTGCTGATAAGAATTATGTTGATGTGGCCCTTGGAATACATACGGCGAAGGGTACTGCAATTATCAGTTCTGCTGGTATAGTTACATCAATTAGAATAGTAGATGCTGGACATGGATATGTACTTGGAACTAGTAGTCCTGCACCTACCATAACGTTATCTTCACCAGATACTTCAAGTAGTGGTAATTATATTCTTAATGAAATTGTTACAGGTTCAAGTAGTGGTGTAACTGCACTTGTTAATAGTTGGGATACTTCAACTTCTATATTAACGGTTAAGATAGTTGATGGATCATTTATAGTTGGAGAAACACTTACTGGATCAGAAAGTGGTGCAACTAGAAAACTTAGAGTTTATAATACAGATGATGTTGTAACTCCTTTTGCAGATAATGATAATATTGAGACAGCAGCAGATGCAATATTAGATTTCTCTGAGGGTAATCCTTTTGGAAATCCATAAATAGAGCTATTAAAAGTGTTGAATAATGTTTGAGTATTTTTATCACGAAATATTAAGAAAAACTATTATTTCTTTTGGTACGTTATTTAATGGGATAACTATCAAGCATACGGATAGTGATGACAATACAACAAGTGTAATCAAAGTACCTCTTGCATATGGTCCTACTCAAAAGTTTTTAGCAAGGCTTGAGCAATCTCCCAATTTGAATAAATCTGTTCAAATGACATTACCAAGAATGTCATTTGAATTTATTGGAATGACATATGACCCCAGTAGAAAAGTAACAACTACTCAAACTTTTCTTGCAGGGAGTAGTGCTGATAAATCGGTAGAGAAAAAGACATATATGCCGGTTCCGTATAATATGCAATTTGAACTTGCTATTATGACAAAATTAAATGATGATGCTTTACAAATGGTGGAGCAGATAGTACCTTATTTTCAACCAGCATATAGTGTAACAGTTGATCTTGTAGAATCACTTGGAGAGAAAAGAGATATTCCTGTGATTTTGGATAATATCACTATGACTGATGATTATGAGGGTGACTTTAGTACTAGAAGAGTATTATTATATACATTAAGATTTACAGCAAAGACTTATCTGTTTGGTCCCGTATCTACTGCTGGTGGTGATATCATTAAGAAAGTTGCTATTGGATATATTGCTGCAGATTCTTCCAGTGCAGATTCTAGAACTGGAGGAAGAGATCTTACATACTCTGTTACTCCTAGAGCAACGAAGAATTATGATGGAGATATTGCAACTAATCTTACTAATGATATAAGTTTAGCAGATGCTTATATTGAAGTTAATGATGCCACTAATATTCCAGAAAATACATATATTGTAATTGATAATGAAGAGCTGTATGTTGACAAGAAGACTGGAAATAAACTTACAGTTCTCCGAGGACAAGATGGTACTACAGCAGTTGGTCATGTTGCTGGTGCTAATGTTGGTAAGATAACTGCCGCTGATAATGTTCTAATTGAGACTGGAGATGATTTTGGATTTGATGGCAGTTGGGATTAAATTATAATGAAGATGACGAAAAAATTGGATGAAACTTTTAATATTACCCCCACCGAAATTGCGGTAGATGAAAGTGAAGTTGTTGTTGGTGTAGATAGAGAAAAACCAGATAGACTTACTCAAGATGATATTACCAAAGATTATGAATATACAAGGGGTAATCTTTATAGCATAATTGAAAAAGGTCAAGAAGCAATTAATGGTATTCTTGAATTAGCACAAGAAAGTGAAATGCCTAGAGCATATGAAGTTGCTGGACAGTTGATTAAGAGTGTTTCTGATGCTACTGATAAGTTAATGGATCTTCAGAAGAAGTTGAAAGATGTTGAAGAAGAAACAAAACAAAAAGGACCATCAACTGTCAATAACGCACTTTTTGTAGGATCTACAGCAGATCTTGCAAAAATTATAAAGTCCGGACTACCTAAAGATAATAAATAAAAAAGGGAGAGAAATCCCAAAGTATTTAAGTTACTCATACCATGTCAAACGACCAGTTACCGTCGATCAATGATTTCACTGAAGATTTAAGTGAATTACCATCAGCGGATGAATTTATAAAAGAAGATTTACCCTCGGTTGAGGAGTTTGTTGAAAAGGAAGAAGAAGATATTGTAGAAGAGACAATAGAAGAACCTGTTGCAGAAGAATCAGGTGACCTTACAGAAGTATTGCGTCTTATTAATGATGTAAGGAAGGATATTCCTGATATTCCTGAAATTAAATGTTATGATGAAGAATTAAAAAAACTTACTGAGTATATTGATCAAGTTCATGATTGTATTCCAGAAGTTCCTGAAGTAAAATATTATGATAAAGAAGTAGAAGCAATATGTGAA
>Ga0208128_1000244_pt1 | contig 23041 bp, 33 predicted proteins | sample ETNtaG_35_FD_185758 | JGI IMG/M metagenome (GOLD analysis project Ga0208128, IMG submission 185758) | Marine microbial and viral communities from oxygen minimum zone, Eastern Pacific Ocean - ETNP201306PF51B (SPAdes) (version 2) | ecosystem: Environmental > Aquatic > Marine > Oceanic ... | reverse complement strand
TAACTGATGGATGCTTGGGCTTTGAGTGAAGCGGATGTCTCCGCATTCTCTTCATTCTATCTTAATCAAATCGATCAGAATTGATTAGGATTGAGAACCTGTTTTGAGTTTCATAAATTGGGAGATTAACCAAGGAGTTATTTATGAATAGGCCACCAGAATCTTATGTTTTAGTTGAAGAAGAACGGTTGTTGAGATTTTCGACCACCTGTTTTGAGCGGGCGGGTTTGATTAGCGAACACGCCCAACTAATTAGCCGTTTACTGGTCAATTCTGACCTGCGAGGTGTTCGTTCTCATGGCACAGTAACCGTTAACGGTTACTGTGGTGGTTTTGAAAACGGTAGTTTAAATCCTAAGCCTGATCTAAAGGCTCTCAGTCAATCACCAACATCGGCTGTTTTAGACGGGGATGGCACGCTTGGTTATCTGCCAATGGTTCGTGCAACCGAACGAGCAATCGTCAAGGCTCAGGAAGTCGGTGTTGGCTTAGGCTTAGTGCGGAATATTGGGCATTACGGATCAGCAGGGCATTATGCTCGAATCTGCTTGGATTCTGGTTGTATCGGCTTCTCTGTACAAGGCTATCAAGGCCAAGGAAAGGCTGATCAAAACGGGGATAAACCGCAACTTGGCTACTTCGGTAATCCACCAATCAGCTTTGCTATTCCCGGTAAAAATGAACCACCCGTTGTACTTGATGCCGCAACATGCATCATGGCCGACTACCAGCGAGGTGAAGCATATGACCAACTCCTTTCGCTAATTCCTGCGGCTTTTTTTAAGAGTATTGGTTATACGGCCATCGCCAGTCTATTAGGAGGAGGGTTGACCGGGTTTACCTCGCCTGAAAATGAAACTGTGCAACAAAAGTGGACTGGGGCTAGAATGGGTGGAATGGTACTGGCAATTCATATCGACACGGTTGTACCGGAGGAACTCTTTTTTACTGAAGTTGATCGGATGGTTCGAGATGTTAGGGAAACTTATCAGCCATTACCAGGAACAGATCAAGCCCTTTTACCTGGAGCCATTGAAGAAGAACAGTTTACTTTTCATCGCCAGAGAGGTATTCGCTACGGAGAAATAGAACAAACGAGCGCACGATCTGCCAGTCAGCGCTTAGGAGTTCCTTTACCTTGGGATGAATAGCGCTTGTCAACTCCACTAAATACCGTAACAACATAAAAAGGCGTTAACCGACTAGGTTAACGCCTTTTTATTTGCCGCAGCTAAATTTTAAGCCCCAATGACTTAGACTTAGGGTTGAGATCAAAGAGACTTAAACTAACTGAATGTAAGCCATCTGAGCCCCGTCACCTTTTCTAACATCAGCGCGAACAACTCGTGTATAACCACCATTTTGGTCAGTATAGCGTGGACCAATTTCGTCAAACAACTTCCGTAACACATCGTGTTTCCCTTTAGAGCGGGTGTGTAGATTTGTCCCAAAAATTGCTCGTGCTGCTTGGCGTCTGGCATGCAAATCCCCACGTTTAGCCAAAGTAATCAGTTTTTCGGCATAACTCCTGAGTTCTTTGCATTTCGGTAGCGTAGACCTAATCTGCTCATGTTCGAACAAGGCTGTCGCCAAATTTCGCAATAGCGCTTTACGGTGGCTCGAAGTTCGTCCTAGTTTGCGACCACTCTTCCTATGTCTCATTTCATTTATTACCTCTTACGTTGACCGCAAAAATATGTGAACGGAAATCTTCGCTACGATTCGCCCGTGACAGTAAATTGACGAAATACTAACCATCATCAAGATCCATACCCAGATGTAGCCCCATTTCAGTGAGTATCTCTCTAATTTCAATTAACGATTTTTTCCCAAAATTTCGCTGTTTCAGCATCTCCTGTTCGGTATGAACTACCAGATCTCGAATTGTCGTGATCTCAGATGCTTCTAAGCAATTAGCAGAACGAACCGACAATTCAAGCTCAGCAACCGGCTTGCTAAGATACTTATCCCGCTGTATCTTCTCTTCGTCGACTACCTCAATTGGCTCGACATAGTGTTCGTCAAAATTGGTAAATAGGTTAAGCTGGTCTAATAGGATTCTCGCAGCCTCCGTAACGGCTTCTTTAGCCGTCAGACTCCCGTCAGTCCAGACCTCTAGCAACAATCGGTCAAAATTGGTAATATGTCCAACCCGAGTTTCCTCAACTTTGAAGTTAACCTTATTAACTGGTGAAAATTTGGCATCAATCGGAATTACGCCTTCAGAGAGATTATCTTCCAGCGGTTCGCCCGCCAGTGCATACCCACGACCGCGGAGAACTCTCAGCCGTATATCCAAACTATCACATCGGTCTAAATGGGCAATATGCTGGTCAGGATTAATCACCTCAACTTGTCCACTGGGAGTAATGTCTGCGGCTGTTACTTCTCCAGATCCTTCAGCGTGTAGATGTAGGGTTATCGGATCCTCAATGTAGACAAGAAAACGAATGGCTTTTAGGTTGAGGATGATCTGTACAACATCTTCGCGTACACCTTCGATGGTATCATATTCATGGCTGATACCATCAATAGACACGGCAACAATAGCAGCGCCTTCAATACTGGAGAGCAAAACCCGCCGCAATGAGTTGCCGATTGTCGTACCGAACCCTCTAGCCAACGGTTCTGCGATAAATTTGCCGTAGTTTGGTCTTAAAGTCTCTTGTTCAGCCAGAAGGCGCTTTGGCTTTGTTATTTCTAACCCAATCATTATTCCCTCGTATTGGTTGGTCAAATAGGTCTCTATATAAAATCTGGAAGGTAGCTCAGAAATGTCAGTACAGGCGTTCCAACCCTAGAGGAACGGCCTTATCTAAGTCAGCGGTGACAAGACAATTGTTTCAACTGATGACCTAGACACGTCTACGCTTTGGTGGTCGGCAACCGTTATGTGGAATGGGGGTAACGTCTTGCATGGATGTAATTTCAAGTCCTGCTGCGGCAATGGAGCGGATTGCAGACTCACGACCAGAACCTGGGCCTTTGACCTTAACCTGAACACGCTGTACACCATGCTCTTTTGCTTTTTGAACACAGACTTCCGCCGCTTGACCTGCAGCAAACGGGGTACTCTTGCGTGAGCCTCTAAAATCGGTGCCAGCACTAGCCCAGGCTAGTACGTTCCCGCTTGGATCAGTGATGGTGATAATAGTATTGTTGAAAGTTGCTTGAATGTGGGCAATACCTTCAGGAACATTTTTTCTGTCCCTTCTTCTAGATCCACCTGATGATCGTCTCAACTCTTACTCCTTACTTGACAAAATGAAACCGTCCGACTCGAATCGACGTCTTCAGTTAAGCTTTACGACCAATTTCCTTCGCCTTACGGTCAACGGAAATTGTTTTAGCCCGGCCTTTACGGGTTCGGGCATTGGTACTAGTTCGCTGACCTCTAGCCGGCAAACCTCGGCGATGTCGTAATCCACGATAGGCACTAATATCGCTTAAGCGTTTGATATTTTGGTCGACGGCTCGCCTTAGATCTCCCTCCACAACGAGGTTACGATCAATCTCCTCACGAATCAAACTGATTTCATTTTCAGTCAAATCAGCGACTTTAACGGATGGATCTATTTTTAAATCAGAGACAATTTGAGACGCAGTTGTCCGACCAATGCCAAAGATATATGTCAGTCCAATATCGACCCGCTTGTTACGTGGTAAATCGACACCCGCAATTCGTGCCATAATTCTATCCTAGCCTCCTACTCATCCCTGCCGTTGCTTGTGCTTGGGGTTAACGGGACAAATCACACGAATTATCCCTTTTCTTTTAATAACTTTACACTGATCACACATTTTTTTGACCGAAGCGCGAACTTTCATAATTTACTATCCTCTCCGGCTTCTCATTCGGCCTTCTCTCAAGAAACCATCATAATGCCTAGTGGTTAAGTAAGATTCAATTTGGTTCATCGTGTCCAGCGCGACACCAACAACAATCAGCAAAGAAGCCCCTTGTACCATGGTCCCGATTTTTAACCACTGCTGAAAAATCATTGGAATCACCGCGATGGCAGCTAAAAACACGGCTCCGGGTAAAGTAATCCGAGTTAGGATGTTATTGATGTATTCCGCGGTTCTTTTTCCGGGCCGAACGCCGGGGATAAAACCGCCGTGTTTACGTAGATTATCTGCCATATCGACAGGGTTAATTTGAACTGCTGTGTAAAAATAAGTAAAACCAATAATGAGTGAAGAGTAGACAATATAATACAGCGGGCGCGTTGGGCCAAACCAGACCTGAACTCCGTTGATCCAGGACGAATCTGGCATTAACCGTCGTAGAAATCCAAATACGATTCCCGGAAACTGCATTAGCGTAACCGCGAAGATAATCGGGATCATCCCAGCAATATTAACACGCAAAGGAATATGGGTTGTCTGTCCACCGAAAACCTTACGTCCCACAACTCGTTTAGCATACTGAACCGGAATTCGTCTGACAGAAAGTGTAATAAACACTGTTCCCATAATTGCAACTACGGTCAGTAGGATAAGCACCGCCACTTGCGGTAAGCCAACCCTACCTGCCATCAAATCTGCAAAAAGCCGTTGAACCCCGCCCGGAGCAGCAGCGACAATCCCAGCGGTAATAATAATCGAAATCCCTTGACCGATACCCCTTTCTGTGATCTGCTCTCCCAGCCACATCACAAAGGCTGTACCTGCCATTAAGGTTATCACCACCAGCAACGTCCAGCCGATGCTGGCGTTGGTTACGATCGAATCGCCCTCGCCCCAACTTTTCAGCATAGTGGTAATTGCAACCCCTTGCACCACACTCAAGATCACTGTTCCGTATCGTGTATATTGTGTGATTTTTTTTCGTCCGCCATCCTCTTTGGATAGTTTCTCTAAAGAGGGAATAACCACCGCTAGTAGTTGCATTGCAATCGAAGCACTGATGTAGGGCTGAATCCCGAGTGCAAAGATCGACATCTGCTTGAAAGCTCCACCGGAGAAAAGATTGATGAAACCAACAATGTTTTTACCGGCTTCGTTAGCCTCTAATTGCTGATTAAACCAATTGGCTAAGGCCGCATCATCAATTCCAGGCAACGTAATATGGGCTCCAATACGATATACAAACAGCAACAAGGCAGTAAAAAAGAGACGCTGGCGAAGTTCTGGGATTTTGAGGGCGTTACGAAATGCTTGGATCACCTAGATAACCTTGATCTTACCGCCTTTTGATTCAATTTCCTGAATCGCTGATTTGGAAAATCGGTGTGCATGAATTGTCAATTGCTTCTCAAGCGTTCCCTCGCCTAGGATTTTGACTTTTGGGTTTCTAGGTGAAACTAGACTGGCAGAAACAAGCCGGTTCAGCGTAATATCTTCACCATCGTCAAACTGATTCAAGGTTCCCAAATTGACGATATCATATTCAATACGTTTGTGAGCTGTTCGCTTGGGGCCGCGTTTCGGAATCCGACGCACTAGGGGCATTTGGCCACCTTCGAACCAAGCTGGAATGCTTCCGCCTGATCTTGATTTTTGGCCTTTATGACCTCGGCCTGCTGTCCCACCTGTCCCGGAAGCGTCTCCGCGACCAATGCGCTTTTTAGAGCGCCGCGCTCCAGAGAATGGTTGTAATTGATTTAGTTTCATGTTGAGAGAACTCCGCTAGGTTATGCTTAAGTGAGCTAACCAGAGTCTAGGGAAGGCACTAATTTAATAATTCTTCCACGCTTTTGCCGCGCAACCGAGCGACCTCTTCTACCCTTTTAAGGCTTCGTAAGCCTTGCATTGTCGCCTCTGCGACATTTTTCAGATTTCGGCTACCGATCCGTTTGGTTAAAATATTACTGACCCCTGCATATTCCAAAATAATCCTCGTCGCGGGTCCAGCAATGACGCCAGTACCAGATCCTGCCGGTTTCAAGAGGACGCTACAGGCTTTGTATCTACCAATAATTTCGTGCGGAATCGTGCCGTCGATCAAAGGGATACGGATCAGATTCTTTCGTGCATCAGTCATACTCTTGGCAATTGCCGAAGGTACGTCGTTTGCACCTGCAAACCCCAGACCAACTATACCATCGTGGTCACCAACCGCGGTTATGGCGTTGAAACTCGGTGTTCGCCCACCTTTTCGGACACGCATTACTCGGTTAATACCGATTAATCGTTCTTCTAGTTCCAGTTGACTTGGGTTAATTTTCTCTACCAACATAAACTCCTAGAATTTTAGTCCACCTGCTCTCGCAGCATCCGCAAGCGCCTTGATCCGTCCATGATATAGATTTGAACCGCGGTCGAAAGTAACTGTTTCAATTTCACAGGCCTTAGCTTTTTGGGCTACCAACTCACCAACTTTTTGCGCGGCTTCGATATTTCCTGTAGCTGAAAGGCCTTTCAGTTCCGGTGATAATGTTGAAGCTGCAACTAGTGTTTTGCCATTAACATCGTCGATAATCTGTACATAAATATGCTGAAGGCTTCTGAACACCGATAGTCGCAGTTTATCACTTGTACGTGTTACTCGGTAACGAACGCGTGCTTTCCGTCTCCGATTTGCCAGTCGCTTCTTTTTAACTTGATTCAATGATAATCTCCCTTAGCTGCCAACCTAAACAGTGAAACGTGCACTAGTATAAAGGTAATTTTTCCGGATTTAAACTCTTGCCTTTCCTTCTTTCATTCGGACTCGCTCACCATCGTAACGGATTCCTTTAGACGGCTTATAGGCTTCAGGCTTCTTGACCTGGCGAATGGTAGCACAGACCTGTCCAACAAGTTGCTTATCAATTCCACTCACGACGATAGGAATATGGGGTTGGCCCTCCACATTTTCGGTTGGTTCGACAGCAATTTCGATTTCATCTGGTGGAGAATAAGTGACGGGGTGTGAATAACCAACGTTCAGCACCAACTCCTTTTGGCGATTGACCTCAGCACGATACCCGTTACCAACTACACGTAGTTTTTTCTGAAATCCTTCAGAAACACCTGTCACCATATTGGCGATGAGGCTTCTTGATAGACCGTGCAAAGATCTATACTGCCGCAGGTTATTTTCACGTTCTAGCGTAACTATATTTCCTTCAATATTTAGATGAATTCCGTTTGGTACCGTCCAGCTCAATTTTCCTCTTGGGCCTTCGACCACAACATCTGACCGGTTGAGATTCAACTTAACGTTTGATGGAACTTCGATTGGTTGATAACCAACACGTGACATTTTTTTCCTCGTTCTATAATAGAAAGATCCTTTACCATACCCGGCAAAGAACCTCTCCTCCAATGTTTGCTTTTCGGCAAGCTTTATCGGTCATAACCCCCTTCGAGGTCGATAAAATAGCGATGCCTAATCCACCAAAAACACGTGGTAATGTGGACTTGGTCGCATAGACCCGACGGCCGGGTTTGCTAATGCGGTCTATGCCTGAGATAACACGTTCTTCAGTGTCCGAATATTTTAAGTAGATCCGGATAATTCCCTGTTTTTGATCCTCTAAAATTCGATAACTGAGAATAAAACCTTCTTCGTGCAAAACTCGGGCGATATTTACCTTCACTTTGGAAGCCGGAATTTCTACTCGTTCATGGAATGTTTGATTTGAATTTCGAATCCGCGTCAGCATATCCGCAATCGGATCTGTCATTGACATCTATTTATCCTTTTACCAACTGGCTTTTCTAACACCAGGAATTTGTCCGGCTCGAGCGAAAAGCCGAAAGCAGATCCGGCACAACCCAAACTTCTGCAGGAAACCTCTTGCTCGGCCACAAGATCCGCAACGATTATATCTCCGTGTTGAAAATTTAGGCTTACGCTTTTGCTTTGCTACCAGCGCTTTTGTCGACAATTAAATACTCCTTTTTAGTAGTCAGCAACCACTGCCTGCTAGTCACTAATATCTGATTTCTCTGATTAGGCAGAGGTAATATGCCTGAATCCAAATCTTGGATATCTGGTTCCCACAATCAAACTGGGGATATGCTTATTCTCTAAACGGCATCCCCATCAATTTTAGAAATTCCCGGCCTTCCTCGTCTGTCTTAGCTGTGGTGACAATCGATATATTCAAGCCACGAACTTCGCTAACTTTGTCGTAGTCGATTTCAGGGAAAATAACCAACTCTTGCAAGCCTAAGGAATAATTTCCGCGTCCATCAAATGCGTTAGGTGAGACACCTCGAAAGTCACGTATTTGCGGCATAACTACATTGACAAGTTTATTATAAAACTCATGCATTCGGTTTCGACGAAGCGTGACTTTACAACCAATCGCCATTCCGTCACGAATCTTAAAATTTGCGATCGATTTTTTGGCCCGGGTAACCATTGCACGTTGTCCCGCGATCAGTGATAATTCCTCTACTGCATTTTCCAATAGTTTTGGTGTTTGCACGGCCTCTCCAACGCCCATATTGAGTGTAATATGCTGCAACTTGGGAAGTTGCAGCGGAGACTTATAGCCAAAACGCTGTTGTAATGCAGGAACCACTTCATCCGTATAGAGTGCTCTCAGCGTACTCATCAGCTTGTGTATCCTCTAATCATGCAAGAAAATTAAAAATATCTGATAATCCAGTATTCTTTAGTCGACGACTTCCCCGGTTTTCCGAGAAACCCTAACCCGAAACTGCTTCACTCGTCCGCTGACCTCTTTTTCAACAATGGCCCGTTTAGTTCGAATCGCTTGACCGGTCTTTGGACAAATCAACTTCAGGTTCGACATATGAATAGAACCTTCTATTGTAGTCCTTCCGCCTTCAGGTGAATCAGCAGAGGGGCGCATATGCTTGGTGATTAAATTCAATCCTTCTACGATTGCACGTTGCTTACCGGGGTTGACTCGAAGCACTGTTCCTTGCTTACCAGAATCTTTTCCACTTAAGATCAGAACTGCATCGCCTTTTTTAATGTGTGCTTTTCCTACGCCCATGTTAGTACCTCAACTAAATAACTTCTGGTGCCAAAGAGACGATGCGGGTGAAGTTTTTATCTCTCAGTTCACGCGCCACAGGACCGAAAACACGTGTTCCTCGCGGTTGGAGTTGAGGGTCAATCACCACCGCCGCATTTTCATCAAATTTGACATAAGATCCATCAGGACGGCGATATTCCTTTTTCGTGCGGACCACAACCGCTCGAACGACTTCGCCTTTTTTAACTTGGCTATTTGGGGTCGCTTCCTTAATGCTAGCAACAACAATATCTCCCACACGAGCATAACGACGGCGACTGCCACCAAGTACTTTAATACACATTAACCGCTTAGCCCCTGAGTTATCAGCCGAATTTAGTATTGTATATACTTGAACCATAAGATTCTCCTCGTTTCTCTCACCTGACTAAAATTCCAGCAGCCACCGGCCAGTTAATAACACTTAGGAAAGAACTGACTACTAATTCGTTCCAAGACATTCTCTTATTGGTTGCTAATTCCCGTATTGGGCTAGTCGGCTTTGGCCAGAATCTTTTGCACTCGCCACCGCTTGTGCCTACTCAAAGGACGACTTTCAGTAATCTGTACTGTGTCGCCCAACTGGCAATCATTATTCTCGTCGTGAGCCAACACTTTGGAAGAACTTCTAACAGTTTTTCCATAAAAAGGATGTTGATAGATCCTAGTGACGCTAACAGCCACGGTTTTATCCATCTTGTCGCTAGTAATAACCCCAGAACGGATCTTCGGTTTACCTCGTTCCCCCATCATACTCAACCTTTTCTCCTATAATTTAACCTGTAGACCTCTTGCATAAATAGTAAAAACCACCCCTGTTCTAAGCTGATAAACTGCTAAATTCTTCGGAATATGCGAACTTAAAAATCTTCCACTTTTTTGTTTCTTGGACTTATGCAAGAGACCTTGTCAGGCACGTTCCCGAAGGACAGTTTTAATTCTAGCAATATCTCTTCGTACTTTCTTAATTTGCGAATGGTCTTCAATTTGCGCTAGCCGGCTACGAAATTTGAGATTAAACAAATTCTCTTTTAAATCCTGAATTTCGCCTTGAAGATCCTCATTGGACCTAGCTCGAATTTCGTTCGCGGTCATTTTTTGCCTTTTAGTTGAGTTTTTTGCAATTAAGTTTAGGTCATGCGTGTCACAAAGCGGGTTTTAAAGGGCAACTTATGCGCAGCTAGACGCATTGCTTCACGCGCTATATCTTCTGGTACTCCGCTTAGCTCGTAGAGAATACGTCCGGGTTTAATGACATCCACCCAGTATTCCGGAACCCCTTTCCCACTTCCCATCCGGGTTTCAGCTGCCTTTTTAGTGATCGGTTTGTGAGGAAAAACCTTAATCCAAACTTTTCCCCCTCGACGAACATATCGCGTCATTGCGACACGAGCAGCTTCGATCTGGCGGCTCGTCATCCAACCTGACTCTAGAGCCTGCAAGCCATGTTCCCCAAAATTGATCTGAGATCCTTTCATTGGAGTACCGCGACGTCGACCTTTTTGCACTTTACGATACTTAGTACGCTTCGGCATTAGCATATAATTTTCTCCCTTTCCCAATTAAGCCGGTACACACCATGAAGAGCCAAAGCATGAGCAGCAGATACTCTAGCTAGGGAAAGCAAAAGGACATCCCTATACTTTTGCGCCGTTGCGCTCTTCACACAATCTACCTATCCCGACTAGTTCCACGGCGATCGGACCTTCTCTCAGGACGTCCAAAATCTCCGGCTCCTCTTCTACTACCACGACCATCGCTCAAACGACGACCAGAGCCCCGCCCACGGGGACCACTTCGACTCTGTCTTTGGCTCTCCTCTCTTTGCTCAAATGGATCACCAATGATTTCACCTTTGAAAATCCAGGCCTTGACCCCTATTTTGCCGTAGGTAGTATTGGCTTCAGTAAAGCCATAATCAATATTTGCCCGTAGTGTGTGGAGAGGAACACGCCCCACAATAGCAGATTCTCTTCGTGCCATCTCCGCCCCACCAAGCCGTCCGCCAACGGCAATCTTTACTCCTTCGGCTCCGGCTCGCTTTGAATTCTCTAAATTCTTTTTAATTGCCTGTCTAAAATTGGATCGACGTTCGAGTTGTAGTGCGACTGTTTCTGCTACCAGCTGGGCGTTAAGTTCTGGCCGTTTCACCTCTTGAACTTCAACCCTAATTGGCTTTCCAACTAGGGTTTGCAAATCCTTTTGTAGCTTGTCAGATTCTGTTCCATGCCTGCCGATCACGACCCCAGGCCTTGCAGTATGAATAGTAGCTGTCGTTCGACTCGCAATACGCTCAATTTCAATTTTGGCAATACCCGCTCGAGAGAGCTGTCCCTTAATAAATTTGCGAATATTGAGATCCTCGCTTAGCCATTGGGCGTATTCCCGGCTATTAAACCATTTCGAGTCCCAAGTTTCTAGAATACCTAAACGCAATCCACGCGGATGTGTTTTCTGTCCCATTGACTTTGTCTCCTCAATTAATTTTGCTTAGCTGAGTGGCAACTGCGACCTTGATTCCCCAATCAAGTTGGGAATATACCTTCCAGTAACCAATTAATGGTGTTAGAAAACAAAAAACTGACCACTAACCAGTGACATCCGGCCTGATCACAAAATTGCGATTGTACTTATACGAGCAAAGAGAATAATCCTCTACACTGAATCTTCGGTATCTAAATCTTGGTCCATGTCCAACTCAACTGTGATGTGACACTTTCGTTTCAGAATCCGGTGTGCCATCCCTCGAGCACGTGGACGAATCCACCGACGTGTCATACCCTCATCGACCCAAATTCGCTTAATGAATAGATCCTGTATGTCGAGTTCAGATAGTGTGTGTTGTGCATTTGCGATTGCCGACCGGATCAGTTTATGAACCACCGGTGAGACCGATTTATACATAAATGACAGCTGGTCCAGCGCATCTTCCACATACTGACCACGAACCAGATCTACTACCAACCGCGCTTTACGCGGGGCCGCTGATACGTTTCTAATACTTGCACGTGCAACCATAATTGATAACTAAACTCCTTCGCCACAATCCCATCGTGTTGGTTAGTGCATTCTGAACGTTCGTGTTGGAGAAAATTCACCCAATTTGTGTCCAACCATATTTTCTGAAATATAGACCGGGAAGAACTTACTACCGTTGTGAATCGCCAATGTATGTCCTACAAACTCAGGAGAAATCATCGACCGCCGTGACCAGGTGCGAATCACACGTTTTGCCCCTGACGCATTCATCTGATCAATCTTCTTCAATAGTTTCGGATCTACATATGGTCCTTTTTTTAGGGAACGTGGCATAGTAGCGACTCCTTACCTATTTTCTTCTACTCGCAATATAGCGGTTCGACTGCTTATTACGATTACGTGTTTTATATCCTTTGGTTGGCACCCCCCAAGGAGTAACCGGATGTCGACCACCCGAACTTTTTCCTTCGCCGCCACCATGCGGATGGTCAACGGGGTTCATTGCTACACCTCTCACTTTGGGGCGACGGCCCAGCCAACGAGAACGCCCGGCTTTTCCAATAGCGATGTTTGCATGATCGGTGTTCCCAACCTGGCCAATCGTGGCGTAGCATCGACTCAGCACTAGGCGTATTTCTCCCGACGGTAGTTTCAGGCGCGCATACTTCCCTTCTCGTTCCAACAGTTGCGCGGCTTCGCCAGCACTTCGTGCTAACTGTCCACCTTTCCCCGGCTTCATCTCGATGTTATGGATATCTGTTCCAGGAGGAATGCGATCTAGCGGCATCGAGTTACCAACTCGGATCTCAGCATTCGGTCCAGAGTTAAGTGTTTCGCCTACCTTTACCCCCAGTGGCGCAACGATATAACGCTTCTCACCATCCTCGTAGGCGAGCAACGCAATCCGGGCTGATCTATTGGGATCGTATTCGATTGCCGTCACCGTAGCGGGAATTCCGTATTTATCCCGTTTGAAGTCGATGATCCGATATCGGCGTTTGTGCCCTCCTCCTCGACGTCGCACCATAATCCGACCATCAGTATTCCGACCGGCATAACTCTTTTTACCTTTAGTCAGCGATTTTTCAGGTCTGCTTCTGGTGACTTCTTCAAAGCTGTGCCCCGTCATTGTCCGACGGCTAGGCGTCACCGGTTTGTAGTTTTTGACTGCCACCTTGAATTCCTCTCTCCCCGATCAAGTTGGGGACAAGTTCTAAATACTATCGAAAATCGGTATGGTTTCGCCTTTTCTCAGCGTAATAATCGCCTTTTTGTAGTGAGGAGTACGACCGCGATTGAAGCGCATCAGCCTACCTTTCGGTTTTCCTCGAATATTCATAGTACGAATAGATCTAATTTTTCCCGTTAAATCAAATATCTCTTCTATGGCTTCCTGAATCTGGTTCTTGTTAGCTGTTCGATCAACGATAAACGTAAACTTAGGTGAATCCATTTCACGTAACAGAGAACTCTTCTCTGTCAGAAGTGGTCGTTTGATAATCTTATAGGAGTCAACCATAATTACTGAAACACCTCAACTTATTAGCGATGTGACTACATCTGCGTAAATTTCTGTTCTAATTTCTGGATAGCACTCTCTGTCAGAACAAGATTATCATGCCAAAGAACTTGATACACATTGAGTAGATCCCAAGTACAACTATTAACCCCTGGAATATTCCGTGTCGAAAGATAGATATTTGGATCGTTATCGCCCAGTACGATCAAAGACTTTCTGTCAGCATCCAATGCTTTTAATAAGCTAACGACATCCTTAGTTTTCGGGGTTTCCATCCCAAAGTCTTCGATCAGCTTGCAAGATTCGCTTTGCAGCTTATCTGCCAGAGCAGAATGTAATCCTAATCGACGAACTTTTTTGGGCAGATACTGACGATAACTCCGGGGTCGGGGGCCAAAAGCAACACCACCGTGGACACGAGTTGGTGATTTGGCATCCCCTACCCTCGCTCGTCCCGTACCTTTTTGGCGATATAGCTTACGCCCGCTTCCTTTAACCTCACTTCTCGTTTTAGTTGAAGCGTTTCCCTGTCGCTGATTAGCCAGATAGGCCACGATACATTGATGAATAACACCCTGATTTACTTCAGCATCACTAAACACAGCTGGCACATCTTGTTGCCGCACAGCATCTCCAGATTGATTATAGACATCCAAGGTTGACATGAAACTTGACCTCAAATTAATTGGGGGAATCTTAAGCTTGTCAGCAATACAACCCCTGCTTATTTTGTTCTCTTAACAGCTTTGCGAATCATCAGTAATCCGTTCCGAGGTCCGGGAATCGCCCCTTTGATAACGAGTAAATTTCTTTCAGCGTATACTTTAACTATCTGGAGATTCTGTACTGTCCTTCGTTTATTCCCATAGCGGCCAGGCATTTTGACCCCTTTGAAAACCTTCGCCGGCCAGGCGCTTTGTCCAATTGAACCGCCATGTCGCAAAACCTGCTCGTCACCATGCGAGGCTCTTCCACCTTTAAATCCCCAGCGCTTCACAACTCCGGTGAAGCCGCGCCCCTTGGAAGTTCCCGTAATATCGACCAGATCGCCTTCAGTAAACAGGCCAGCATCGACTGTGGTGCCAACTGCTAAACCTTCTAAGTCCGCGACCCGGAATTCGCGAAGATGGTGTTGTGAGTCCACGCCCGCTTTTTTGAAATGCCCCTGTTTGGGTTGGTTCAACTTCTTTTCGTTCTTAGCACCAAAACCGAGTTGGACTGCATTGTACCCTTCCCGATCTTCAGTTTTAATTTGAACAATCGGGCATGGTCCTGCCTCTATCACCGTTGCCGGAATCACCTCTCCCGACTCATCGAAGACCTGAGTCATACTAATCTTCTTACCTAAAAGCCCATCAACCATGTCCGTCTCCAAATCTCAATAGTGAATTCTCAACTCTTATTTTAGTAATCGACTAACGGAAATAAAAAACTGACACTAGTCATCGACCACTAATTCAGTTTCAGGCAACGTCTTTATATTTTATAGTATCTTAATATTGACATCTACACCTGGAGGCAAATCCAGTCGCATGAGTGCATCTACAGTTTTAGGTGCAGTTTCCAGAATATCAAGTAGACGCATGTGAATTCGCATCTCAAACTGCTCACGCGATTTCTTATTGACAAAAGTTGACCGTTGAACAGTCCAAATGTGTTTCTTCGTTGGCAGTGGCACTGGGCCTGCCACGACTGCACCGGTATGTTTAGCAGTGTCAATAATTTGCTTCGCTGATTGGTCAAGCAACCGTGAGTCAAAAGCCTTCAAACGAATGCGAATTTTCTGATTATCCATTTATTCCCTCGGTCTCCCGCAACCTCCCAAACTGACGCAACAAAAAGCTGTGGAGACATGTACCTCTACAGCTTTTTCAAGTATCTTACTCTAGTTAATAACCCTCGTAACAACACCAGAACCAACGGTTCGTCCACCTTCGCGGATGGCAAAACGGAGTTGCCCTTCCATAGCAATTGGTTTGGTGAGTTCGACTGTAATGGTAATGTTATCACCTGGCATTACCATTTCGACGCCTTCGGGTAGATTCATAACGCCAGTGACATCCGTAGTCCGGAAGTAGAACTGCGGACGATAACCGTTAAAGAATGGAGTATGTCGTCCACCTTCGTCTTTGTCTAAGATGTAGATCTCAGCTTCAAACTCGGTGTGTGGCGTAATCGAACCAGGCTGTGCTAATACTTGACCTCGTTCAACTTCATCCCTGTCCACCCCACGAATCAGAATCCCTGCATTGTCACCCGCTTGACCGCGATCAAGATTTTTACGGAACATTTCAATCCCTGTTACGACAGTTGATTGGGTATCTTTAAGCCCAATGATTTCGACGTCATCAGAAAGATTTACTACTCCGCGTTCGATCCGACCTGTTACTACAGTACCACGACCGGAGATGGTGAAAATATCTTCTATCGGCATTAAATACGGCCGGTCAACATCCCGTTCTGGCTCAGGAATATAAGCGTCAACCTCTTCCATTAGTTGGAGAATCGGTTGGCAGGCCTCATTGCCTGGATCACCCTCGGCCTCCATAGCCTCTAACGCAGAGCCAGTAACAATTGGGATATCATCACCGGGGAAATCATATTCGTCCAGCAGTTCTCTGACTTCCATTTCGACTAATTCTAGCAGTTCCTCATCATCGACCATGTCGGCTTTGTTCAAGAAAACAGCTAGATTTGGTACGTTCACCTGACGAGCCAACAATACGTGTTCACGTGTCTGTGGCATTGGGCCGTCAGCGGCAGAAACGACTAAAATTGCACCGTCCATTTGTGCTGCCCCCGTGATCATATTTTTGATATAGTCGGCGTGGCCGGGGCAATCGACGTGAGCATAGTGGCGATTCTCAGTCTCGTACTCAACATGGGCGGTATTGATGGTGATGCCCCGCTCCTTCTCTTCAGGAGCCGCATCAATTTCCTCATAAGTCCTAACGTATTCTTTCTCCATAGTTCGGGAGAGTACCATGGTAATAGCGGTAGTTAGCGTTGTTTTTCCATGGTCCACATGACCAATTGTGCCAATATTAACGTGAGGCTTACTTCGGTCAAAATCTTCTTTAGCCATTAATAAAACTCCTTAAAAATAGATAGTTGGACAAATAATACACAGGCTCAGCTTAAAGATGACCTGTTCAATGAGTTAGCTAAGCTATTCGCCCTTCCTAAGGGCAAGTATTTCTTCCGCAATACTTGTTGGCACACTGCTATAGTGTGAAAATTCCATTGAGTAGTTTGCTCTCCCCTGAGTAAAAGAACGAAGAGCCTTAATATATCCAAACATCTGAACCAAGGGTGTATATGCCCGAATGATCTGAGTACTCGATTTTATTTGAAGTTCTGTATCCAGAATCTGAGATCGACGAGTATTTAGATCACCGATTACTTTTCCAAGATATTCGTCGGGGAGAATAACTTCCGTTTTCATCATTGGTTCTAGCAAAAGGGGATGGGCTTTTCGTATTGCTTGTTTAAAGGCTAACGAACCGGCTATCGAAAAAGCCATTTCAGAGGAATCGACCGGGTGAAAAGAGCCATCATACAAACGGACACCAACGTCGGTGACGGGATAGCCCGCCAAGACTCCAGAAGTCATCGCCTGTTTAATTCCTTTTTTCACGGCAGGGATATACTCACTAGGGATTGTTCCACCTTTGATTTCATTGACAAATTCAAAGCCACCTCCTTTTTCAACGGGATAGACCTCAATTGCCACATGCCCATATTGACCTCGACCGCCTGTTTGCCTGATGTGTTTATGATCAGCAATAGCGTGCCGGTTAATAGTTTCTCGATACGCAACTTGTGGATTGCCGACTTCAGCAGAAACGCCAAATTCACGTAACAGTCGGTCCACGATAATTTCCAGATGAAGTTCACCCATACCAGACAGCAGCAACTGTCCTGTCTCCTCATCAGTTTGGACTCTCAAAGTCGGGTCCTCTTCAATCAATCGAGCCAGCGATAAATTCATTTTTTCGACATCGGCTTTGGTTTTTGGCTCAATCGCAATTGAAATAACCGGTTCTGGAAAGTCCATCGATTCGAGAATGACCGGGGCTGACGGATCACAAATCGTGTCGCCAGTTGAGACGTTTTTCAGCCCAACGGCAGCTACAATGTCACCTGCAGATACGGATTGGAGCTCTTTGCGTTTATTGGCGTGCATCTGAAGAATCCGATCCAGACGACCTTTTTCGCCACCAATCAGAACCTTTGCCCCTTTCTCAATCTGCCCCGAATAAACTCTTAAAAAGGTCAATTTGCCAACGTGTGGATCAGTTGCAACCTTGAACGCCAAAGCAGAGAATGGCTGACCTAAGCCAGCTGCTCGTTCTTCAACTTGCTCTGTTTGTGGGTGAACTCCTGAAATCGCTGGCACATCAAGCGGCGACGGAAGATAGGAGTTCACGCCATCCAACAACGGTTGAATACCAATATTTCTCAAAGCCGACCCACAAAAAACAGGTATTAGACTGTTGCTGAGAGTGGCATTTCTTAAAGCTCGGCGAATTTCTTCCCCACCAACATTTTCCCCATCAAGAAACTTCGCTAATAGATCATCGTCCCAATCGGCAACGTTTTCTATAAGTTGGTCGCGGTATTGCAGTGCTGTCTCTTCTAAATCATAAGGGATCTCTGATAGGTGCATCTTCGACCCCATCCCTTCTTTATCCCATTTCATTAACTTCATTGAAACCAAGTCGATAACACCATCGAGGGTTTCCGCTGAACCGACAGGGATTTGAACTGGAACCGGATGCACTCCCAATCGTTCCGTCATCATTTCGACAGTGCGAAAGTAATCCGCTCCAACTCGATCCATTTTATTGATAAAAGCGATACGGGGCACTTGATATTTGTCAGCTTGTCGCCAAACAGTTTCCGATTGTGGTTCTACCCCACCAACAGCACAGAACACCGCGATAGCACCGTCCAAAACTCGCAGGGATCGCTCGACCTCGACTGTGAAGTCAATATGTCCAGGGGTGTCGATAACGTTGATCCGATAGTCTTTCCAATAACAGGTTGTTGCCGCTGCAGTGATAGTAATCCCACGTTCTTGCTCTTGAGCCATCCAGTCCATAGTAGCGGCTCCATCGTGGACTTCACCCATACGGTGGAGTCTGCCCGTATAGAATAGGATTCGCTCAGTAACTGTCGTTTTACCGGCATCAATATGTGCCATGATACCGATATTTCTTGTAATCTCTAGACCCATTCTCTCAAACCATATTCATTTTTGTTGGATTAAATCAACTATTTAGTTCGGTATCACCAGCGATAGTGAGCAAAGGCTCTATTGGCCTCGGCCATCCGATGCTGATCCTGCTTTTTCCGAATTGCCGCCCCTTCGTTATTAAAAGCATCAATAAGCTCACCAGCTAGACGCTGCGCCATTGTCCTTTCGCCACGCCCCTTACGAGCCGCGTCAACCAACCAGCGAATGGCGAGTGTAATACGGCGATCAGACCTGACATCAACCGGGATCTGATAAGTTGCACCTCCAACCCGTCTAGGGCGAATCTCAAGTGCCGGTTTTACATTGTTTACCGCTTGGTGGAAGATTTCTATACCTTCCTGACTCAGGCGCTTTTCCGCCAAATCCATAGACGAGTATAAAATCCGTTGGGCAACGCTCTTCTTCCCTTGCAACGTTAGATTGTTAATAAACTTGCTCACCAGTTTACTATTGAATTTTGGGTCAGGCAACACCTCTCGCTTGACCGCAACATTACGCCGTCCCATCCTCGAACCTCCGATTTAGTCCTGCGGTTTCCTTGCTCCGTATTTAGATCTACCTTGTCTCCGATTTTCAACACCAAGTGTATCTAAAGTTCCACGTATAATTTGGTATCGTACATTGGGTAGATCTTTAACTCGTCCACCTCGAACTAGGACAACGGAGTGTTCCTGTAAATTATGATCAATTCCTGGAATGTAACACCAAGCCTCAAAGCCATTGCTAAAACGAACTCGTGCCACCTTACGAAGAGCCGAATTCGGTTTTTTGGGGGTAGTTGTTCGGACTTGTAGACAAATTCCTCGACGCTGGGGACAAGCCTGCAATAGCGGAGATTTGCTTTTTCGCTTGCTCTTTTTTCTACCTTTGCGAACCAATTGATTGATTGTCGGCATAATACTATCCTAAAAATCCATCCAGACATAAATAAAGCCCCGAAATTGGGGCTAGTCAACACATAGCAAAACCAAAGACGAGTATGTCGGAGTTAAAATTGCCCTTGAGCGTTATCCCCCCCGAAGCGAACCGGAATTAACCGCAGAATTATATCAACGCCCACATACCATGTCAAGCCCTTTTGCAATTATTACGGCCCTTTTTCGCTTTTTTGGCAGTCCTCCGCTTTTCCAATTGATGTTATTTGATTAATCTATCGAAATTATGTTTCTATCCAACCACCACCGATTACCAGATCTTGAGCATAAAAAACAGCGGCTTGCCCCGGCGCAATGGCTCGGCGAGGTTGGTCAAATATCACTTTTACTTTTCCATCAACGGTCGGCGTAACGGTTGCCATCTCGCCCTGATCCCGATAGCGAATTTTGATCTGGGCCCGAATGGGTTCGGCTAAATTTTCGAAAGGAATCCAATTTAGCTGGTTAACAATCATAGATTGTCGCAAAAGCTCGTCCGCTTGCCCAACTACGATAGTGTTGGTTTCGGTTTTTATTCCAGTCACATAGATCGGTTCTCCGACTGCGATTCCTAACCCTCGTCTTTGGCCGACCGTATAAAAAGGAATCCCTTTATGATGGCCAAGCTTTTCACCGTTTTGGTCTACAATTTCACCTTTCTGGATCTGCTCCGGAATTCGATCTTTTAGAAAGCGCTTGTAATCATCGTCAGCAATGAAACAAAGCTCTTGGCTCTCCGGCTTTTCAGCAGTTTTTAACTTGTATCGACGAGCGATATCACGTACTGCCTCTTTATTAAGCGAGCCAAGCGGCATAATGGCACGTTTAAGCTGTGATTGCGTTAACGAAAAGAGAAAATAGGATTGATCCTTTTTAAAATCTGAACCTTTTCGAAGCAAATAACGCCCGGTTTCTGGATCTTGCTCAATCTTGGCATAATGGCCCGTACCAATATATTCACAGTCGAGTTGATCAGCTAAATCGACTAAGGTTCCAAACTTTAGTTCTTGATTGCAGATGACACATGGGCTGGGTGTTCGTCCGACCGTGTACTCATCGACGAAGTAATCGACGATACTTTGCCGGAACTGATCTTCATGGTTAACAGCATAGAAAGGAATACCCAGTTGCATGGCAGCGTAGCGAGCATCTTCTACACCTTCTAGAGAACAGCAGTTAGGTTTCTCAGAATCGTACTCAACCGTGTCGTGATTGCCCAGCCGCATGGTAACCGCGATTACATCATAGCCAGCGTCGATCATTAGTGCAGCCATGACGGAACTGTCAACGCCGCCACTCATGGCTGCAATTACCCTTTTACTCAACTCGCTTCACCTGTGAGCCTTTGACAACTTGCTTGATTCCAGCATTCAAACTACCAGAGCGATAACCCTCTAAGTCTAAGCCAATCTGTAAATAGCCAAGTGTTTGAAAATACTGAACAATTTGTTGTCGAACTTCTGTCTTGGAAACAAAGTTAATCCCATCCGAATCAAGTTCAATACGAGCAAAATTTTCGTGGTGGCGCACTCGAAACTGCCTAATTCCCAGATCGTATAAAAACTGCTCTGCTCGATCGACCTGACGCAATTTCTGGCGTGTGATACGAGTACCATATGGGAAGCGGGAGGAGAGACAAGCAAAGGCCGGTTTATCCCAAGTCTTTAGTCCCCATATTTTAGATGCTTCCCGAATCTCAGCTTTGGAGATATCAGCTTCGATCAGAGGAGCTTGAATACCCGCTTGTCGCGCTGCTTCCATACCTGGCCGATGATCGCCCACATCGTTTGGAATCGCGCCATAAACGATGATTCCAATCCGGTATTCATCGGCAATCGGTTTTAGCTTATCAAAGAGTTCACTCTTGCAGAAATAGCACCGATCGACCGGATTGCTTGCATAGCCTTCAATTTCAAGTTCGCCTGTATCAACGGTCTCAAGACGGATACCAATAGCTTGGGCAATCTCCTGTGCAGCTTTCATTTCTCGAATCGGATAGGAGTCGGAAATTGCAGTCACCGCGATTGCATCACGACCAACGGCTCGAACTGCCGCTTCAGCTAAAAAGGTACTGTCAACCCCTCCAGAAAAAGCGACAACTATTCTCTGATAAGATTTCAAAATTTGGTCTAAAGTGTCTAACTTTTCTGTCAATGTCGGCATACTTTTCGGGTGAACCAACTCTAGTGTGGTCCATTTTCAGATTTGAATTGACGACTTTGCCGTTGCAACCTACGTAACTTTCGTTGAAGTGATTTACGGGATAGCGGATGAACCAGATCAATGAACAGGATACCGTTTAGATGATCCACTTCGTGTTGGATAACACGGGACAACATAGCAGTGGCTTGAATACGCAATGGTTCTCCGTCTAGGTCTAAAGCTGTAACAGTAACGCTTTCAGGTCGCGTAACTTCGCCGGTAATATCGGGTAGGCTTAAGCAGCGTTCCTCCATCGTGGTGTCTCCAGACCCATCTTGAATTTCCGGGTTAATTAGAACCAACGGTTTGCTATCCAAATCTTGTCGATTAACATCAATCACAATCAAACGTTTCAAAATACCAACTTGTGTAGCAGCTAACCCAATTCCATTGGAGCGAGTATACATCGTGGCCAACATATCGCCTGCTAGTTGTCGATCTTCGTCTGTAACCTCCGAAATCGGAACTGCGGTCTGACGGAGTACGGGTTCTCCGTAGATCCGAATCCGCAATGGTGACTCGAAAAGACTATCAGTTGATGGGTTTTGTGCGGGATTTTCGGCCATTATGCTATTAAAAGGTGCCCCTGATTTTATCACTGTCCACGATAGAGGGTCAAGATAAATCAGGCACTGAATCCCAATAGTTTAGGAAGTACTGACATTCCAACCATAAAGATATCAGAAGTGCGTGTTACCAATTTAATAAAGAAGCAACTTTGATCTGGAAATTTGATTAGGAGAGTTGAATGAAATCCTGTAAAATATCTTTGTCGAGCCAAACATGATTGAGTTCAGGGGATAGTATGATGAAACAGTATCAGTATACTGTTTCTCAGAAAGAACTCAATTACAACAAAGTTAACCCAAAGAGGGTAATAAAAACTCTTAGCTAGATTTTCCAAGACACTAGAAGATATTCCAAAACTAAAGACAATTTAAACTTGCCCAGCTAAAGGAGTGTAGGTCTAGTTTAAGTTGGGTCTACAAAGGAACTTTTGATGGCCGGTGTCACCGATCAACAATGGATCAGACTTGAACCCTTGCTGTCAAAACCTCAGCACCAACAGGTAGACCCAAGCCGAGAGGCAACAGGCAAGTGTTTGACGGCATTATCTGGCTCTGGCCAACTGGTGCTAGATGGAACAACTTAGCTGATCGGCATCCATCAGCTAGCACTTGTGGGCCAAGATTGTAGCCATGGGAAAACCAAGGTGTTTGGCTCCAAATATGGCCTAAATCCCTGT
>Ga0208128_1000241_pt1 | contig 23159 bp, 21 predicted proteins | sample ETNtaG_35_FD_185758 | JGI IMG/M metagenome (GOLD analysis project Ga0208128, IMG submission 185758) | Marine microbial and viral communities from oxygen minimum zone, Eastern Pacific Ocean - ETNP201306PF51B (SPAdes) (version 2) | ecosystem: Environmental > Aquatic > Marine > Oceanic ... | reverse complement strand
ATGATTCCGAGTTTTCAGCCTTCAAAAATGCTATTACTGATTGCTTGAGTCAGACCTGCGCCAGCTACAAACCAGAACTTGACTTTAACTTCGCCCCTGTTTTCAGACCTTTAAAAAAACGCGCACCTTATTCACGTTATTACGGTGTAAAGTATAAGTTGGAGACAAAGTTGATGGCATCGGTGGGATGATGCACCGACAGGCAGGAAGATTACTTACCTACCTCCCCAGGGCGGACCGCCTCCACCTAACATTCGTTTTTGTAGCAGGACTCGATCGCTCTCATTTAGCCCACTGAGAACAACAGCATTGACGGCGTTTTGCATTCCAACCTTAATAGAGGTTCGGGCAGGTTTCCCTTTACCGGAGATCATAACGTATTTATCGCGTTTGACCTTGATGGTCGTTGAAACACCGTCAAGAATCTGCTGATTTTTAGTCAGTATAGCAAACGCTTGGCGACCCGGCCGCAGGCCTCTCTGGGTCGAATCGAGGAGGATCGACAATTGGCTATCTTGCACATTGGTAACTGTTCCGTTAAAGGTTTTACCAGTTAAGCTTTTAAGCTGAACAGATTGTCCACTTTTGAAGCGGTTAGCGCTATCCCCAACTTGAGCTATAGCGGTTACCGTTGTTTCACTTTGTATCGCTTCAACCGGAACCAGCAAGACGTCTTTCTCTTCATAGGTAATAATGTCGACGTCCGTACTCATACCTGGTCGGAGTTCGGGCGGGGAATCGATGACCTCAATCATAATTTCAAAGCTGATGATACTGTCTCGTTCAACACCAATTGGCGAAATCTCTACCACTTGACCTCGATAAATTCTACCTTTATAAGTATCGCTCTCAATTTCGGCTAGTTGATCCATCTTCAGCTTTTCCATATCCACCTCGTTGATATAGGTTTTGACTACCATCTGTGAAAGGTCTGAAATAGTCATCAAGGGGGGACTCTGAGAGAAAGCCGACCGGCCTGAAGTAACGATTTCGCCCTCTTCTAGCTCTAGTAATGTGATCGTACCTGAGATCGGTGCGCGAATTGTAGTCCAGTCCAGTCGCTCTTTTTCTGTTTCCAGACTACTTTCGTTGCGGAGGAGTCCGGCTTCAGCAATGATCTTTGATTGGTCTGAGACGACCTGCTCTTGATCAGTTGTAGCGCTGGTCTGCTCGAGTTGGGTTTTGGCAATATCAAGTTGAAGTTGGTTGCGCTGTTCCTGTGCCTTTCTCATTTCACTTAGCTTTTCCAGGTTCAGCTTTTGGAATTTAAGCGTCGATCTCCGTGTTTCAATGATGCTTTCTTTGGCTTGAACAGTTTTCTTTTGAGATTCAATCGTTTCCTTTTGTGCCGCCACACGTTGTTTGGCGCTGTTGTGCTGGGAGGTGGCACTGGCAAAACTGTTTTCGGCTTCTTCCAGAGACCTTTTAGAAACGAACTTTTTCTCAAACAGATCTCTACTTCGATCTCTTTCCGACTCAGCGTTGTCAAGACTAACCTTGGCCGATATCAAAGAAGCTTCGTTATCGATTAAGGTCAGCTTGGCCTGGTTCAAGGCTAACCGAGCCTGTTCTAAAGAGAGTTGATCTTGTTCTAAGGCATTCTTTGTAGTTTGAATATCGGTTTCGGCTTGTGTCAGCCTCTGTTCAGACTCAGCCCGCGTAGTGGTTAAATTGGATTCGGCAATTTTGAAGTTGTTCTTTGCCTCTGTTAGCCGAGTCGCCAACTGCGCTCTTTTCAGTTCCGTTTGGAGTTCGGCTTGCGTAACATTGGCTTTCGCCGCATCGACATTGGCTTCAGCTTGACGCTTATCTTCGATAATCCGCTTGGGATCTAATTCGAGTAAGATTTCGTTAATCTCTACATAGTCACCTTCGTCGACCAACAGGCTAATAATTTCACCCTCAACATTGGATTTGACTTCGACTTCAACCAAAGCCTCCAGGTTACCGGTAGCACTAATCCGTTCTTGGAAATTCCCACGCTTGACGATGCCAATCCGCTGTTCTGCTTGGACAGGCGATCCCCCAGGCTTTCCGCCCCCCTTTTGATTACTACAGGAAATTCCAACAACTACTAGTGTCACTAGAGCAAGTGAAAAAAAACGGGTTTTCTTAATCATCTCTTTTTCTTTCAGCATTCTGGTAAATCTTCTTATTTTCGACATTTGACACAGTTTTGATAACACGAGGGGAAAGCGATTGCAATCGTTTTCCCCTCGAACTTAAGAACGCCACTTTGGATATTAATCTTAATCAGATCGAAGGGCTTCAATCGGTTGTAATTTGGAAGCTTTATAAGCGGGAAACACACCAAAAATCAGTCCAACACCAGTAGAAACTGATAGTGCTATCAAAATAGCTTGGACTGATATTACGGCGGGCCAACCACTTTCTGCAAATTCAGGTTGTTGAGAAATCGCCCAAGCGAATCCTTCGCCCGCAAAAATGCCAGCTACGGCCCCCAAAATCCCACCCATCATGGTGAGGACAATAGCTTCGATTAGAAATTGGATCAGAATATCGGCCTGTTTGGCACCGATTGCTTTCCTCAAACCAATTTCTCGGGTTCGTTCCGTGACCGAAACTAGCATGATGTTCATCACACCAATACCAGCTACCACCAGGGCGATTGCGGCCACAGCCCCCATACTTAGTTTCATGATACCACCCATTTTTTCAGCCTGAGATAACTCTTCCTTAGCAGTCCAATACTGATATTCTTCACCGGTGTTGTTGTGCTGGCGGCCTAATGTAAACTTAGCATCTGCTGTCACATTTTCAACCAAATCCAAGTCAGTGACCTGTACCCGAATCCGTTCGATATCTTTTCGACCTTTGAAACGTTGTTGAAGTGTAGTAATCGGAATAATAAACCGGTCATCCCAGCTTTCGTCATCGGTCGATCCACCTCTTTCCTCCATAACCCCAATAACGGTTAGCCTAACATCCATACGGAGACGACCCCGCCATGAACTCTGTCGAGTGGCTTTGATCTCTTTCCCAAGCGGGTTAGTATCACCAAAGAGCTCCTCTTTCACTTTTGAACCGATAACGGCAACGGTACGGGCTTCTCTTCCATCATCATCAGATAAAAAACGACCTGACTGTACATACCAGTTATGCAAAATGTCATAGCCGCTGGCAGTTGCGACGACACGAGAAGGCTTGCTCTGCCCGTCGAAGTTCAAATTGACACTTGGATAGTCGTCCTCTGGTACAGCCAAGTTAACGTTGGCGACGTTTATCAGCAACTCGTCCACATCTGGTGTCTCTAGCGGTTCAGCCCGATTCCGTTGCCATCGTCGCCGAGTAACGCCGCTAGCAGCCTCGCTCAAGGTACTACCTGATTGGCGATCCCAAGAATCTTTGTAGATCTCGATGATATTTAATCCACCACTCTTCTCCATTTCGCCCAAGACCATGACTCTGGCACCGTCACCAACAGAGACGACGCCAACCACTGCGCAAACACCAATCACAACACCTAATAGAGTCAAACTTGATCGTAACGGATTCCTATTGAGACTGGAGATCGCTAGCCCAATGTATGCCCAAATTCCCATTTAATTTTATCCTGATTATTCTGTTCTCAGCGCTTCAACTGGTTGCAGATTAGCCGCTCGAAAAGCAGGATAGAGACCAAAACCAATACCGATCATAGCTGAAAAAACCAGTGAAATACCAACCCACTCAACGGCAAAAACAAACGGCCATTGATCGACGATAGTTACGAATCGAGAGGCTAACCTGGAAACACCGTAGCCGATGCCAAACCCCAGCAAAACACCAAAACCTCCGCCAATACTGCACATGGTAGTCGATTCAGCTAAAAACTGGAAAAGAATGTCGCCCTGTTTAGCCCCAATGGCCTTTCTCAAACCAATTTCTCGGGTGCGTTCATTGACTGAAACCAGCATCATGTTCATAATACCAATACCACCTACCACTAGAGAGACAAAGGCGATCACACTCAACGTGATTTGCAACACTTTACTAATTCGGTCCAGGGTACCTACACTTTCAACGGTAAAGCGGACCCTAAAGAATTCGTCTTCGCCGTTGTGATATTTTCGCATAACAGTTTTGACCTCTTCTGCCGCTTGATAGACCAAATCTACACTCTTAGCTTGTACCGATAACATAGTGACGCGGTCACTACCTGTAAAACGGTCCTGCATAGTGGTCAATGGCATAAAGACATGATTGTCCATATCCCAACCATAACGAATGCTGGTGCCACGTGGTGTCATGACACCAACGACCGTTAGACGTTCGAGACGGCGTGTGTCTTCTTCATCGGAGTGCCTGCCAGGACGATAGCCTGTTCCATAAACAATTTTGACCTGTTTCCCAATTGGATCTTGGCCCAAGAATAGTTCGTCAATCAGCTTGAAACCGATCACACAAACACGTACTTTATTTTGAATATCTTCATCGGTGATAAAACGACCTGAGTGTAGGTCCCAATCCATGCTGGTCTGCAAGGTGGGCGTAATACCGTGGTAGCCCGCCTTTATCTCATTGCCGTTTTCACCCTGGATAGTGGCCCCGCCCCAAACTGGAATACGTGGGACAACCATTTCGACCGATGGTGCTTCAGCTTCAATAGCCAAAACATCGTCGTAGGTGAAGTATTCTTTACTACGGTTACGGATCCAACGATTACCTTTGCGGATTCTACTACTTCGGTAGAGTGAGAATTGATCGGCACCACCAAATCGATTGGCCTCTTCCATCACAATGGCTTTAGCGCCGTCACCGACTGAAATCATCGCCAATACAGAACCAACTCCAATAATAATACCGAGCATGGTTAGTAACGATCGAAGTTTATTCGAGCTTAAGGCCGATGCGCCAGCAGCTATACTTTCAGCAAGGTTCATATGCCTACCTTAAATGTTAGACTTACACTCTTTATACTAAATAAGCAGACGTGAAATTTTCCAATTGGTTTAAGTCAAATGCCTCAATGGAAGATCTAAGATAGAAGATTTAGAATCAGATAGCCTGATGAGAGGTGACAAATTTCCCCGCACTCCCGTACAAGCAAGCAAGTCTACACCATCGCTTTAAAGTTGAAATAGCATTGCCCGGACAATCCTTGGCTTCTGTTGTGTAATTGCCCCAGTTGGCATCACCTAACAAGTCGGATGTAAAAAACGACACCTTTAATTTCCCATTAACCGTTTGCAATTCTCCAGTCTTTCGTGTCAGCTCGGGTCAGTTGAAACAACGTTCGTTATTAGGGGTACCCACGGCCATAAGATCTGTAACCGATTGGTTTGCAGGAATCATCCCCTTGTGTGTAAAATAGTTGGCGTTAATTTGTAAGTGACGCTTCATTCTAGCACGTACCTTTTCATCACGCAATAAGATTTTCAAGATAACACCATTCCGAGATGATATAACCTAGTATGTCTGACCCTTTATCCGGTCGGAAGCCGGCGACCGTTGACGTAGTTTTTGCACCAGATCTGGTCCCATTTGCCGACCTAACTGAAAAAGTCGTGGTTGCGATCGATATTCTTCGAGCCACTTCGACTATTACTACGGCACTAGCCAATGGAGCAGCTAGTGTTACTCCCGTGCTGACGCCGGCGGAGGCTTTTTCTGCGGCAAAACGGCAAGCTAACACCTTGTGTTGTGGTGAGCGTAAAGGTAGAAAAGTCGACGGATTTAGTTTAGGGAATTCGCCTCGCGAATTCACACCGGAAAATATAGCGAATAAGCATCTAGTTACCACTACGACCAATGGAACACGCACCATCCGTGCGTGCCTTGCCGCGAAGCATCTGCTATTGGGATCGTTTCTCAACCGGCTGGCCGTGGTCAAATTTATCCAAGACGCTAAAAGTGATGTCGTCTTTGTCTGTGCAGGTCGGGTGGGTCAATTTTGTACTGAAGATAGTGTTTTTGCTGGTGCTTGCTTAAGCTTTCTATCCAGTTGGCAACTATCTGATGCAGCCAAAACTGCACTCCTACTGTATCAGCATCATCAGGCGGACCTACTCACTATGCTAAAGCAGTGTGATCATGGTCGTTACCTGGTGAGCATTGACCTGGCAGAAGACCTAGACTTTTGCGCCCAAGTAGATCTGTATCCAATCGTTCCGCAGATGATAGATGGCCGTATACGACAAAAAACAATCGATACTTAACCCCTAAAGATAGGCATGTATCCTCGTATCATTGACTTTTCTCCCATCAACCTCTTCGGATTTCCCTTAGCAATCAATAGTTATGGCGTGATGATTGCGCTCGGTTTTTTGGCTGTGTTGTACGGGCTTAGCCGTGAACTTCCCCGCAAAGGACTAAGTGAAGAGTTAGCTTCTGCTATCATAGTCTCTGCTTTCGTTGGAGGCTTCTTAGGAGCTAAACTTTACTATGTAATCGAATTTCGTCAATGGAGTTTAGCCAGCGGATTTGTTTTCTATGGCGGGCTAATTGGCGGGACGTTAGCTGTTTTGATCACAGTCTTTAGATCTAAAAATCCGGTTTGGTCGGTAATTGACACTATTGGACCGTTGCTGATATTAGGGTACGGTATTGGACGGATCGGCTGTTTCCTGGCTGGGGATGGGTGCTACGGCAAACCAGGTGATTTGCCCTGGTGCGTTACTTTCCCCGAGGCTTTAGCTACCCATTTTAGCTATCAAGGCGTGATCTACTATGTGACGGCAAATGTGCCCGGCGGTATACCGGATGGCGCTGTGCTAACCCCCGTACACCCAACCCCAATTTATGAAACTGTTATCTCTTGTTTCAGTTTTGGCTTATTATGGCTGTTTCGCCGAAAGCTGGAGTGTCGATCTGGTGTCCTTTTTGGATTGACCTTACTGGCAATGGGGATTGAACGATTTACTGTCGAGTTTTGGCGGATCAATCAAAAGTACGTGTGGCTCTTCTCCGGTGCACAGGTGATTAGCTTGATCTTAATCAGTATTGGCATCTTGTTGGTCATCTACCGCTGGCCAAAGGCACAACTACAAACATGAACGACCCAGCAGTAGAAACCATTACTGCTACTATTCGACAGGTACAACGCCGATGTCAACATAATCGCCGTCTCCACCACTTGACTGTTAGTAGCCTGGTTGGTTTAACAGTTATTGGGTTGGCCCTCATGCTGAACCACTGGATATGGTTACCAATTCTGCCAGTTATTAGCTCAATCGCGATTCTCAGTTTGGTGTTGCCACTACTGACGGCTCGACCAGAGCCATCGGAAGTGATCGCCCAACAGATCGATCGACAACTGCAACTGAAAGCGCGAACCAGCTCTGCCTTCCAGTATCTGGCGGCTACAGACGAAACTGCCATCGCCCAACGGAAGGATACCACCAATTACCTGACAAACCCCTTAGTTGCATTTCCGTGTCTGGTCCCCAGATCTACTCTTTTTTTAGCTTTGCCAATACTATTAATAATCGCCACTTTTTTTCTACCCTACCAATACCAGCCACCATCTGAAACACCGGCGGTTCGAGTGGCTATTGATCGGTTAAGCCAAATTAACGATCCTGTCCTCAAAGATAATATTGCCGCAGCTATCAAAAAACTCAGTCATCCACGTATCCGCGCAGAGAAGGCAGAAAAAGTATTGGGCGAACTCCAACGACAAGTCCATCAGCGGCAAGAAACCTTTATCGACCGCCAATCACCAGTTGTCCAGAAATTAGAAGATGCACTGAACCGACTGGAGGAATTAAATTCTGAACAGATGGTTGAACTGAAAAATCTGGTGCAGAACATACTCAACCAGCAACCGGCCAGCCTACCGGAGGGGCTATCGAAATCGATGGCAACACCAGACCAAATAGCCCCCAAACAACTTCAACAGATCATCGACGCGCTGCGAAAAATGAACCAGGCAGAAAAATTAAAAGCCCAAAAATCACTTGCGGCCATCCAGCAACAGATTCGTCAGAGCCGTCGAGAAATCGCAATGGCGAACGCTCGCTCTAGTCGAGTCGGAGAAGGTCTAGCCAACTCTAGCGGGACAACCGGTCAATCGGGTAACAAGACGCGAGGATCGAAAGAAGCAGCCGGTGTTTCGGATTGGCAACCGAACTCTAACCCCACTTCTAGCACCGGAGGAGAAGCAGAGGCAAATGTGTCGACGCCTCGAACGGAGATTCAACCTCCTAAATTGGAGACAGGATCCGATTTGGTCTTGCAAAATCTAACGGCCGAATCAGATAACTCTGACCATACTTACGATTCCGTTACCAGTCAGTTTTCGGAAGTCTATGTCGGAGAGATGGATGCAAAACTGAGTCGTTCGACTTCGTTTACAGAGTCTTACCAACAGGCCCAACAACAATATGCTGAAGCACTGGCTCAAAACCGAATTCCAGTTCGTTACCGACAGCAGATCTACGACTATCTGATGGCACTGGCCGATCAAGCCGATGTATCTACTCATACATCCACTACAGAACTGTCAAGATCTATGACTCCGTACTAAACTCTATTTCCTGATACTAACGGACAGTCCGGGCCGTTTCAAGTTGAAGTCCGACGCTGTCAGAAGAGCAGTGGCCAGATACCGGAAAGAGAGGCCAACTGTCAGCCGTGACTGCATCAGTAACCCCATAGTGTAAGTGGTAACGATAGGGGCAAGGTAATTGGCGAGAATAATAGTAGAGAATGCGGATGTTATTATTTATTGGTTCAATAGTTCTCTTACGGCTTCGGAAGTAGGCATGGACGGCTCTGCACCCATTACAGTAACAGCCAAGGCTCCGGCCGCATTGCCACACCTGACGGCCTCTGTTAATTTTTGCCCCTGAGCTAGACCGAATGCAAATCCGCCGCAAAAAGCATCCCCAGCCGCGGTTGTATCTACGACGTTCACTTTGTGAGCAGGAACGGACGCTGTAGTATTCTCAGTGAGCAATAGAGTTCCTCTTGAGCCCAGAGTGAGAACCACCGCAGACATCCCTTTATCCAGAAGAATCCGCGCGGCCTGTTCCGTACCAGACTGATCTGATACTTTTACGCCTGTTAGCATTTCTGTCTCGATTTCATTGGGTGTCAAATAATCAACAAATTCCAGAAACTCATTCGGTATTTGGCAGGCGGGGGCCGGGTTTAAAATAACGGCTGTACTGTTTTCTCGTGCAATCTCGGCAGCGCGTTTCGATGATTCAATCGGGACTTCTAACTGTAATAATAGCACATCTGCCTCAGCAATTGCTGAGGCAGCTTTTTCTACGTTGGCAATTGTTAATCGCATATTTGCCCGTGGAATAATAATGATGCTGTTGTTTCCATCCGCATCAATGACTGGAGTCCCTACCCCCGTACCAACTTCTGTGTCTCTGACAATAAAATCGGTATGAATATTATCTTTCTGTAGGGATTCAATAAATATGTCTCCAAACTGGTCTTGTCCCAGCCGGCCAATCATATGGACTTCCGCCCCTAGTCTGGCAGCGGCAATCGCCTGATTAGTACCTTTTCCCCCAATAAACATACCGAATTCTTCGCCCACTAAGGTTTCACCCACTCTAGGTCGTCTCTCAGCTTTCACAACCAGGTCCATCATGAAACTGCCGACAACGGCTACCTTTGGCCTCTTAACACTCATTTAACCCCTCCTACTTCTGATTTCAATTCCTTTCCCAGATTCCCCCCCGGATGAAATCGATAAAAATTCTCCCGGGTAAACTCCCTTTCGACAGAGAGGGTAATCGCAAGTGCGTCTCCTAGTACGAGCATAGCGGTAGTGCTAGATGTCGGTGCCAGATTCAGTGGATCGGCTTCTCTGCGAACGGAAATGTCGAGATGAATATCACTCTCACCCGCCAGGGTCGACTCGGGTCTGCCGGTCATCGCAATGATTGTGATTCCGCGTTCTTTCATCGGCTGAACGACATTTAATGCTTCGGCTGTCTCTCCACTGTAGGAGATGATGATGCTTACATCTTCTTCTGTTACCAATCCCAAGTCGCCGTGTACCGCCTCAGACGCATGCATGAAAACGGCAGGTGAGCCGGTGCTCGATAGTGTTGCCGCTATCTTCTGTCCAATGATGCCGGATTTTCCTACACCTGTAACGACAATTTTCCCTTTACAGCTTTTCAAGGTTTCAACGGCACTCTCAAATGAATCACCCAAACCCTCCAATAACAAATTCAAGGCTTGAATCTCCGTCTGGATGACCTGTTTCCCTATCTGTAGACCCATGTAAATTATAAACTGACCGCAGATCAGTACTGTTTCCTTAGTTATTCAAGCAAGATAGACAACTTTGGAACTGGCGAAATTAGCCTAATATCATATTATAAACTATAAACAGACCGAAAACCGATACTGTTTTTCTGGTTTATTTAAGCAGGTAGTGCTTTACTAAACTAAACTGTAGGGTAGAGGGTAACAAGGAAGGAATCGCCCGGCGACTTGATATTAGAGGGAAGTGGCATCCGTTACAGACCAACCACCATCGACAGCCAAGACTTGTCCTGTTACAAACCGAGATTGGTCTGAGAGAAAGAAAACCGCTGCTGCGTCCAGATCTACGGGCTTACCGATACGGCCGCCATCTAGTGGTTGCTTATGCTGGATAAAGGTCATAATCTCAGCACTTGCAGCGGCACGTTGGGCCATTGGTGTTTCGGTTAGTGCGGGGGCAATCAGATTAAAGCGGATCTGGTGAGGTGCGTAATAAGACGCCATCGAAGTCGTCATGCCAACCAGGGCGGCTTTACTAGTGGTGTAAGCATGAGTGGCGAAATATTTGGGTGAGGGCGAAAAACCGAGAACTGACCCCATATTCAGGATAGAACCGCCACTTTCCTGTTGCAAAAATTGCTGGACAACCGCTCGGTTGGAGTAGAAAACCGAGGACAGATTAAGGTCAAGGGTATATTGCCAGCCTTGATCTGTAATCTGGTGTAGAGGCCCATCTCCCATACGGCGACCGCTCCCTCCTGCCACATGGTATAAGGCGTGAATCCGACCGAACTTCCGGGCCGCAATTTCGATGGCTGAATTGACAAAGTTGGGGTCTGTAGCCGAACCGATGACGACCTCAGCTGAAGAGCCAAGGCTCTGCTTGGCCTGCTCGACTTTATCTGGGTTTCGGCTGAAGGTGAAAATCTTTGCGCCAGCGGCAATGCAGGCTTTGGCAGCCGATAACCCCAACCCAGAGGTGCCGCCGACGATAATGATATTTTTACTTTCGAGTGTTAGCATCGATAAACGATCGACCAGATTCCAAACCGATCTGGTAAATCGACTCCACCTTAGTAATATCGTATGAAGTATAGTCGGTCAATGGTGGACGTATGATTTTGACACGCTGATCGGTGCGAAAATAGGCTTCCTGGTTCATCAGCATAATCCGTATAGACCTCTCTAAAACCGGCCGTATTTTACTAATCTGATCAATTGGAGGGATCGATGGTCCTGACTGGCTGAAATCGATATCAGAGTTGATCTGTCCAATCACGTCGATACCGATGATCTGGTCACCTTGGTATTGATCTATAGCTAAATCGAGCGGGAAATTTTGTGACAACCCACCATCGACCAACCATTGATCATAGTCGGGATGGTAATAAGGCGAAAACAGAACTGGCACCGAAATTGAAGCGCGGATAGCGTCGGTCAATTTTCCTTGACACAAGGCAACATTTTTACCAGTTTTAAAATCGGTTGCGCCGATGTAGAGTGGATAGTTCAGATCGGCAAACTCAACCTCACCTAGATGGGTTTTCAATAATTCAACAATTCGATCCCCGGCTACCAAGCCAAAACTGTTTTTGGCCAAATCCAGCATATTTGGGAAAATGTTGGTGTGGCGCACAATATCCCAGATCTGATCGGGTTGAAACTCGACAGCCAAAAAACCAGCCACAATCGCTCCGGCAGAGACCCCGCACAAAAAATCGAATTGATAGCGGGTGGCCAGCGACTTTAAAACGCCGATATGGGCAGTGCCAAGCGTTCCACCACCGGATAAAACCAGGGCTGATGGTTTCATAAATCCACCATTATTGAGACTCCAGTATTTCGATTTCCATCTGGTTTAGCGTCCGCATTACACCTTCGCCCATTTCAACCATCGAGTCGGATTCCATAACGCTGCCCGCCAGTTGAATATGGGTGGCATCAGCCTGGGCTTGGCCGAATGTAGGATCGGTGGCAATCCACTCGCCAACATAAACCTCGGACCAGAAGTGGTAATAAAAGGCATCTCGCTGAAAAACCAACCCGGCGCAAACCCTGGCCGGTAGACCTGCGGCCCGCGCCAAAGCCACAAACAGCACTGTATGTTCAGTACAATCACCCGTTTGAGACTCCAGAGTCTGCAAAGCCGAACCAAAGCCAACCTGAAGATTTTTGTTCCGGATGGTGTCGTAAACCCATCGATTCAGTTTATCCGCCGCCGGCCAAGCTTGATTCTCGTCACTGACGACAGCCTTAGCCTGTTCGATCATCTGTGGATGATCAGCTTGAATATAGACACTCGATTCCAAGAAGCCGGCCAGGGTTTGATCTTGCTGAACCCGGGTTGCTAGAACGGACCGGGCTAGACTCGGAATTTTAGGCTCCCTGCTAATTTCAAGTCGCAGATCGGTGCCATTTTGACTCAAGATTTTCTGCCGGTGATTCCGTAAAATAGCTTTTTCAGGATCTAAACTGAAAATCTGTACTCGGGCTAAAAGTCGATTAGCATCTGGTTTCGGCCGCTCACCTGTAGATAAGATTTTAGTCTTTAAGATTACATCGACTTCGGTTAGTCCATCTAGTGCTGTCGACATGTCTGTTCGGGTCAAAACCATCTTTAAACCCATCAATCCGGACTCCATCCGATGGGTTGTTCCGTTCACATCCACCCATTCGGTGGTTGTAATCCCTCCCATAATATCCATGGTGTAATCGACCACAAAGGTAGGTTGACCATTGACGGTTTCTTGCCGAACCACTTTAATTTCGGTTTCCACAGGTTGCATCAAATCCATACTGAAGACATTGAGGTCATACTGGTCACCAACCTCAAATCCGTGGTGCAAAACAAAATAACCAACTGCTGCATCGAAGACGGTATTCGGTGCAACTGATTTCTGTACTGTTGTCGTCTCGCCAGCTAAAGTTGTCTCTAAGCGAATCTCACCGTTTTCAATCACGCCTTCCACCCGCTTCTCTTGACCTGTTTCATTGGATAGAGAGACAAAGTAGAGGGGAACCAGATCCAGACCAACATAGCAGGTTCGAGTCGTTTCCAACCGTAATCCGGTCCCGGTTCGCTGAATCTGTATGGCTGTCTGTGTCCGAATTTTGATAGCAGTTTGGTCTCGATAGGTGACCTTCTCAGCATAGATATGGGCATAGCCGACTTTGGCACCCATCAAACTCAGTGATAACCAATCTTCTTGCGGTAGCTTTATCATCTCGGCCACGGGATCAATTTTAATCTGCGCAACAGTACCCCCTGGACCTTCAGTTATAAGGGAAAGATAAAAGAAGGCAATTATGATTATCCAACATAAGGTCGGTTTTCTCATCAGCCCCATCGTATTTTCGCTAGCCAGTTAACCCAGCCAATTATCCTACGCTTTTGATTTTACCATATTCTGCAGAGGAATAGCTCCATACCAGGCACCGGATGAATATACCCGTCCATACGTCGAATAGAACTAAGGGAATAGCGTGTAGACATTTCGATTAAAGATGATGCCCAGCAAACTCCACAGACTACCAGCCAAGAACTGGCCGAAAATAAGACCTAGAAACAGAGGAAGTAGTTGTCGATAATGCCTGACACCACCTATGGCAAAGGATGTCCGCTTAGCCAACCAACCCAGAAAGATCGAGAACCACATCCAGCCAATTGCCCAACCATTTCCGACGGCGTAACCAACAGGATATAAAGGCCACCATAGAAACCGCCGTTTCAGCAGGGTCATAACAACGGTCAGCGCTATTCCAAAACCGATGTGGGACAAAGCCTCAAAATTTGGTTGACGTGGAAAAGCGATTAGATTCCGCAGATAGTGAAACTCTCCTACTCCCCACCGGGCAAATCGATATTTGTAATAGAGTGACACATGCAGGCCAATGGACAGAAAAGCTCCAACAACAATCGCCACTATAATGGCCATCACCAACCGTTTTTCAGAAATCTTGAAATAGGAGCCGATCTTGAAGCCCTCCAATTGATGGGGCATCGGATGGCAGCGATAACCGTAAGCTAGCCAAGATAGTAGCGTGGTATTAGTCAGGTTAGTTGCACCTAAGACTCGACTTCCCAACAGTGTAACCATCAATCGGTCCGGGTGGACACCATGCAATTCGTGTGTCGGTGGCCCTAATTCGGCCCTCATACGGGTCATTGCGGTGCAGAAAACAAAGTAAGCCAAAAAATAACCGGTAGCGACCCAGGGTGACAGACCTGCGTAAGCCCAAAAAAATAGCATAAAGATGAAGCCCAGTAACCCACCAGCCACAGCAAAGCGATATAGCCCATCGTTTTGACGAAGCGCAAAGACACTACTGATAATCTGCCAGATGTGTTTTCGACTGGTCCAAAGGGCAATCAGACCAATCCCCAACCAGGCACCAGCCCGTTGCTCAGTCTGTAATCCGAGTGCTGTGGACCAACCCGTTGCACTGAAAATCGCAGCTTGTAGTTTCCAGATCAGGAAGAAAATCCATAGCGAAAAGGATAGATCTAACGGCATCAAGTAACCGAGTCCGATGGCAAATGGGTAAACATAGATGGGGACACCTCCCATTGCATTCCACGGTCTATCACTAAAGTGGAGTATACTTTTGACCTTCAGTGCCGGAATGAAAGGAAACAGGTAACTCAAGCCGGCTAACATCTCCAACCCAAATGCCAGTCCAAATCCGAGCCAAATTAGCCTATTGGAGAGGGTCTGCTTACTGTTCCCAATCACCTCAATTGGCATCACGGTCAACGGGTAACTTAGCTTTTCGTGTTCGATCCATTGACGGCGGATAATGATATTCAAACAGAGCATCACGACAAGTAGCACCACCACAAAGACTGTCCAGGCCAAAACTGGTATCGACCAGGCGTTAATATAGTGCTGTTGCCAGAAGCTCTCGTCTCCCTCAAAATAGCCTCGTAAAATGTGTCGATCAGAAACGGCTAGCCAATCGGGAATAAACCGAAAAAAGAGATCTTCCCATTCGTTTTCGGCCGTAGCAAACCAAAACGGGTTAACCATTAATGGCACCAGTTGACGAACGATATCGTGTCCAGCCAAAGCGGTAGCTACCGAAATCATGATGTAGATAGTGGCAACTTCACCATCTTCGAAAGCTAGATCTGATGCGTATCGCTTCAACAGCAAATTTAGGCTACCAAAGAGAAAGAGGGTAAATAAAACGGTTGGAAAAATCGAGAAATCGGTCAGTTCCCAAACCACCCGGTTTTCGGCCGAAACAATCCAGTAGCAGTTGAGGGCAATCAATAAAGCCCCCAAGGTTATAGATCGCAGAATAAATCGTCGCCTGGAGATAGCAATCCGTTCTTGAACCGAGAAATGGGTCATCTATTTCGGGTTTTAGTTTTGGATAGATTAGAGACGGAAGATCGTGCTATGATGGAAAGATGTGTTACAGATAGATGTAGGTGTGTTATAGATCTTAAATCGAGGCTGAGCAGGGCATCTCCTCCATTTTTATCAGTTCTAGGCAATTAATTTATGCATAATTATTTATGAAGGTCAAAATTAACGATTCAACTATTCGGATTGCAGAAGGTGGTATTACAAGGCAAAATACTACGATAACTACCGTCAATACAGTCAATACACAACCGATCGGAGGAGCAGGTGTCGGCGGTGCAATCCGCCGGGTAGGAGATAGCTGGTATCAATCACCGCTGGTAAGAACTTGGCTGCTCAGTATATAATCCAAACCGCTGGAGCAATTATCGATTTGGCAACCGGCCTTTTAACTCAACGCAACCAAATTTCAGAGGTGAGATTTATATTATTTGGAGAGATCGGTTTTGCTGTCCATCAGCAAACTTTGAGCAACCGATGAAGCCGGTGTACCGCATATGCCCATCGGTCATACACCTGCTAACGAAGAACTAACAAAAAATGGCGGCGAACCGTAAGGTAACGCCGCCACTCAGATGCCGAAGAGGGGACTTGAACCCCTACGAGCAAAAATACTCACTAGATCCTGAATCTAGCCTGTCTACCAATTCCAGCACTTCGGCTCAAGCACTAATTCTATCCAAAACTAATCTTGATTAGCAAACCTATTTTGTGCTGAGAACCCCACTTTGACCTTGACTTTGCCAAGCTGATTCTCTAGTATGAATTGATCGATAATCCCAACACTTGACCAGTAGATACCTCTACGGGTCATCAGGCAGAAAGATCTATGAAACCACAAAATCTCCTGTTCATTATTTCCGATCAACATAATCGCGACCTGCTCGGCAGTTACGGTCATCCAATGGTAGAAACCCCTAACTTGGATCGATTAGCCGCCAACGGAACTCGCTTTACTAACGCTTACACTAATTGCCCTATTTGTGTGCCGGCCCGTGCCTCTTTAGCCACTGGCAGATATGTGCACCAGATTGGCTATTGGGATAACGCTTTCCCTTATGAGGGGCAAATAGAAAGCTGGGGACACCAGCTAAGAGCCCAGGGCCATCGGGTCGATTCGATTGGCAAGTTGCATTTCAGTCGAGTAGAAGACGATCACGGTTTTACGGAGGAGATTGAACCGCTTCACGTGGTGGATGGTACCGGTGATGTGCTGGGTTGTATTCGAGACGATCCACCCAGCCGTGATAAACGGAGCGAAATTACAAGGGCCGGACCAGGCGACTCGACCTATTTACAGTACGATCTCCGCAATGCAGACAACGCCTGCCGCTGGTTGGCCCAGCACCAAGATGAAGAAAAGCCGTGGGTCTTATTTCTCTCCTTTGTCTGTCCACATCCACCCTACATTGCGCCCGTAGATCTGTTTGAATGTTACGATCTGGATCAGATCCAACTACTACCTCAGTCCGATCCAGACAACTGGCCAACCCATCCAGCTATTGACCGATTCCGTCGTTTCTTCGCTTATCATCACGCCTTATCGGAAGATATAATTCGGAAACTTCATGCAGCCTACTACGGCATCTGCACTTACTTAGACCGACAAATTGGCCGGGTTTTAGACATCTTGGGAGAGTTTGGCTTATCCGAAACCACTCGTGTGATCTACACCTCCGATCACGGTGATTCGCTGGGAGCAAGAGGATTATACGGGAAATTTACTATGTACGAAGAGTCCGCAGCGGTGCCCTTGATTATGGCCGGGCCGGACGTTCCAGTAGGCAAAGTCGTAGAAACCCCGGTTTCTCTAGTCGACAGTTGCCCGACGATTGCCGAAGCGGTTGGGGCGGATGTCGATTTTTCTGACCAACCGGGGCAATCGCTGTGGGAAATTGCCAACTCTCCCGATCAGGATCGTACTGTTTTCAGCGAGTATCATGCTGTAGGCTCAAAGGATGCCATTTACATGTTGCGTGACCGACAATATAAATATGTCCACTACGTCAACGAACCACCGCAGCTATTCAACTTAGTAACCGATCCGGATGAGTGTCGAGATCTTGTAACAAATCCCAATCACCAATCCATCCTGCACGATTTTGATCAACGGCTCAATCAGATCTTAGATCCGGCGGCCGTCAATGAGCAAGCCCATCAGGATCAAACGGAATGTATCGAGCGAAACGGCGGAGAAACTGCCGTTAGAGCACGTGGGGCTTTCGACAATTCACCAGTACCGGGGGAAGTCCCTGCTTTTAGAGTCCATTAAGCTAAAGAAGGTAAACACCAAACAAACGCTAGCCAATCTAAGACTAAGGGACCAGACACCCAATTTAACACTGCCAACTTCAGTTCTTAACAACAGTTTCGTGTATGATACGTTGTGCCTACGATCCGCAGACGATTTACCAACCCTTCCAACTTCCGTCAGCGTGACGATATTGACGATAAGGTAACGGTTCGTAAGGGAACCCGGCGATATCCTGCTCTTTTACTTCGATGCCCAGACCAGGTTGTTGAGGGACGTTGACGTATCCGTGCTGGACGATCCAGTCATGCTCAACGCAACGGCAGAAATTATCAAGCCCGTGTGTCTCCTGTATAAGGAAGTTATTCATCACGGCATCAATGTGCAGAGTGGCAGCGTACAGGATAGGACCACCCGCCATCTGCGGTGCCATCAGCATCTGTTGATGTTCGGCACTTCTAACGATCTCCATCATTTGGGTAATGCCGAAGCAGTGTGCGGTATCTGGTTGTAAAAACGCACAAGCCCGTTGTTCTGTCAAGGGCTTGAAATCATGTAGTGTAAAGAGTTTTTCACCGGTAGCGATCGGCACCGAACTTTTTCGCGGCACCTCCATCAGTGCTTCTACAGATCCGACCTTGACTGGTTCTTCCAGGAATAATGGCCGATAAGGTGCAACGCAGTTGGCAAATTCGAGACTCAACTCTGATGTTGTACTACCATAGGCGTCCATCAGGATATCGAGTTTATCACCTACGTCTTCGCGGATGGCAGACACGTAGCGAATGCAGTGTCCGACAGCTAAGATATCCATCGGCTAGGTTCGATCTTCCAGCGGATTGCCCTTGATACCGGCATAGCCGAGTTCCATCGAACGGTGAGCTTCGGCCTTTGCCTCCTCCGGTGTACGAAAAATAGTGTCCCCACAGTAAACTTCCCACGCCTTATCTGCAATGTCGTACAAACGCCATGTTGATTGCAGCAATTGCTGTCCCGAAGACAGGACCACCTTTCCACGGAAGCCGATTGGTGATATCCTCAGTCAGTGCTACTATATTGAGCGGGTTTTGGCCGACCAATAGACTTGACCACTCATGCAGTGTTGCTTCGACCGACGGCACCAGCTATTCACCCGACCCCTCGCCCCAACCGACGATGTCGGTATCGGTCTCAATCTTCAGGAATAGCCACGGCTTTGACCTGCTGGAGATCAATTTACCCGTGTGTGAATCGTGAATCTCCTGATCTGTCAGGACAGAGAACTTATCGGTCTTGATGCCTGAGATTTTCATTGTTGAGAAGCGACGGGTATATTTTAGCGCAACTAACTATTATAAATCTTTATCTCTTGCTTGTCTATTTTAATAATGGGAAATCTCCTTTTGTTTCTGTTGCTGGTACAACCCAAACTAGGCCGTATCGGCTCCAACCGATTGATCAGCATTCGGCAGTTGAATTGACAAATTATCAGCGGTGTTCTACAATACTCGACATTAGTATGTATGTTCTCCAATCGAGGGCGAAAAGACACCCTTCAATGACTGCATCAACAGGTTAAAACACGAGCAGACAGAATGTGTGAAATGTGGAGGCAAGCAATTCTGAGCGAAGTACGGACATTCTTAGCACCCACTTTTGAACATGAAAACGGCAGCATGACTTATGATGAACACGATCACCTCTAGCCTGTCAGCATTGCCAAATCCGAAATAAGAGATAGAAAGAGTTTCCCATGAACCGACCTAATATCGTCTTTATTTTTGCTGATGACTGGGGTTGGGGCGACCTGAGCTGTTATGGTCATCCCCACGTCAAAACACCCAACCTTGACCGATTGGCCACACAGGGCACACTCTTTTCTCAATTTTATGTTTGTTTAGGGGTCTGTTCCCCTAGCCGTGCCGCGGTGATGACAGGACGCTTTCCCGCCCACTGGGGGATTCATGGCCACCTGGCAAGCCACGCCCAAAATACTGCCCGCGACATGTCTAATTACCTGGATCCCGATTCCGTTACCATCACCCACCTGCTGCAGCAAAGTGGATACGCAGTTGGTCACTTTGGCAAATGGCACCTCGGTCGCGGCGAAGGAGCACCGGAACCTTTTGCATATGGCATCGACGCGTGCAAAATCAACGTGGGCAACGGTCCTATGCTCGACTTTACCGACGTGCAGGCCGGTAAAGGCCGTAGCCACTCTACCGAAGTCATCATCGACGAAACCATTGGCTTTATCCAACAAAATCAAAACGAGCCTTTTTACGTTCAGGCCTGGCTTAACGATACCCACGCCATACTCGATCCTACCGAGGAACAGATGGAATAGTACAGCCAATTCACGGCCAATGGACTCGAGGACAAGCACAAAGGCGCACTGCGCATCTACTACTCTGTCGTTACCAGCGCTGATTACCACATTGGTCGTCTGATGGACAAGCTCGACGGCCTGGGACTTACCGACAACACTATCGTCATCTTCTCCGCTGACAACGGCCCTGAAGATATTTACATCCGCAACGCTACCCACAGTGGCGTCGGTTCTTCCGGCCCTTTCCGCGGTCGCAAACGTAGCCTCTACGAAGGTGGTGTACGCACGCCCTTCATCATTCGCTGGCCCAATGGCGTATCTGCCGGACGCATTAACAATGACACGGCTCTATGTGCCGTAGATCTCCTACCCACCTTCTGCAAGTTGGCAGGCGTCGATATCGACGGTCTTGAACTCGATGGGGAAGACATGACCTATGCCCTGCGCGGTCAAACCGCACACAGGAACAAACCGCTAATGTGGGAATGGCGGTTCAACATTCACGGTCACTGGTTACACAAAAGCCCAATGCTCTCTATCCGAGACGGTGATTGGAAATTGCTTCTCAACCCCGACCACAGCCGCATTGAACTCTATAACATTCCCAAAGATCCGATGGAACTCAACAATTGTACTGATGTGCTACCCGAACACGTTGCCAGGATGGCGGATCGCGTGCTCGCCTGGCAGCATATACTACCAGAAGGTCCTGTCGATCCCAACGCCGGCTCTAATGCCTATCCATGGCCCGGCACATTTGAGAATACAAACGTTTGAATGCTTAGCAAACAGTATACGTCTATTTCGACGCACTCACGGCAGGAGGTGCATAGTAATCGATCGACCTCATATCGTAGGCGGTCAAAAGGCAACCAATTATTATTGTTACTGCGTGGTCAGCACAGAAGATTTCACCATCGAATTTAATCATCTCGACATACAAGTAGAGATAGAGAAACAATATATAGATAGATACTACCTCATATCTCTCACTGCCACCTGAATTCTATACACGCCAGATCTGGACTCTCAAGTGGCGGGGAGTGGAAGAAGAACTGGCAATCCAAATGACCAGTGTCCTGGAAAAAGAGGTGAGGTCTGTAATTTTGTCCAGATCCACGCTTCGCTTGGCATCCCAGAATCTGGAGGTTAACATGTCCAACGCTCGACCCAACATCCTGCTCATCTTGACCGACCAACGACGCGGCGACTGCCTTGGCCTCGACCCGGCTGGTCCCTCCTGTCTACAGACGCCGAACCTGGACTGGATCGGCCGCACGGGCACGAATTTTCGTCGCGGATATGCTGAATGCCCCAGTTGCATTCCCGCTCGCCGCAGTCTCATGACCGGCACCGCACCCGCGGCAAATGGGGCTGTTGGATTTAAAGGGGCTCAATGGAACCCGCCTCACACCTTAGCTGGTGAACTGTCTGCATCAGGTTATCAAACCGAGATGATTGGCAAACTTCATTTGACACCCATACACAAGCGCTACGGCTTCGATCATATGCAATTGGCCGATGCTACCCGAGGCGATCATAACGACTATGTCGAATGGCTGCAGAAGTACCACCACCGTCACGAAGTCCACCCCGGTATGGCCCACGGTGTTTCGTCTAATGGATGGATCGGTCGCCCGCACCACCTACCTGAAGAGCAGATGCATACCTTCTGGTGTATTGATCGGGCGATGGACTTTCTGCAAAAACGTGACCCGACGGCCCCTTTTTTCCTCAACATCTCCCTCATCGACCCCCATCCACCTCTCACGCCACCAGCAGCCTACTACCATCGCTATATCCAACGGAATCTACCCGATCCCATCATCGGCGACTGGGCGTCTAAATTCGATGGGCCCCAGAAAGGTCTGGATCCAAACGCCTGGGAAATTTGCCTCGACGAACATGATATGCGCTGTTCTCGCGCCACTTATTACGGTATGATTAATTTTATAGATGACTAGATTGGCCGCCTGATCCAGTCTGCCGGAGGTCTTAAAGACTGCTTGGTCATCTTCACTTCCGACCACGGAGAAATGCTGGGCGATCATAACCTTTTCCGTAAAACCTGGCCCTACGAGGCTTCAGCCCGAATTCCTTTTCTCATGCGCGCCCCAAAGAGATGGGGGTATCCCGAAGAAATCACCTGCGAGAGCCCTGTCGGCATTCAGGACATTATGCCCACTATCTTGGATGCCGCCGGCATCGACATTCCCGATACCTGCACAGGCCAGAGCCTCCTGCCTATCATGCAGAGCGATACCAACCGCGTTAGGGAGTGTCTGCACGGAGAACACGCAGGCTGCTATGCTTACGATCACGGCAACCACTATGTCACCGATGGATGTTACAAATACATCTGGTATTCCCAAACGGGTAAGGAGCACCTCTTCAATCTGGAGGAGGATCCCCATGAAACGCACGATATCGCTAGTGATCCAGACGCTGAAACCAAATTGCAACCCTGGCGGAGTCGCCTGATCGAATTCCTCAAAGATCGTCCGGAAGGTTTCACGGATGGCACAACATTGATCCCGGGTCGACCTCACGACGCACTCCTTCCGGACTACGAGCCGGAAGCAACCTACCCTTATCTATAAGGCGCCTATGAAGTAGTATAGCGAAAGTAGACACCTTGTTAAGTTTGCTCTAACAGTAGACTGATGGAGGTGAACAATGAGGAATAAAAGAAAGCAAGACTCAAAACAGTTCCAGACAGACGCCGTCAAACTGGTAACCGAACCAGGCCACAAGGTCTCAGAGGCAGCAAGGAGTTTGGGAATCCATCAAGGAATTCGGAGACGATGGAAAAAGAAACTCACCGCTGAAGATAGACCTGCTTTTCTAGGGAATGGAAAGATGAGTTCTGAGAAAGAAGAGCTCATCCGGCTCCGCCAGGAAAACAAACTGCGGAAGATGGAGACAGAAATCCTAAACAAGGCCGCCGCCTTCTTGGCCAAGGAGTCGATGTCAAGCACGACTTCATCCGGCCGCATCAGAAGGCTGATCCCATAACCAGGTGGTGTAATGTTATGGGAGTGAGCCGGCGCGGATA
>Ga0208128_1000236_pt1 | contig 23290 bp, 15 predicted proteins | sample ETNtaG_35_FD_185758 | JGI IMG/M metagenome (GOLD analysis project Ga0208128, IMG submission 185758) | Marine microbial and viral communities from oxygen minimum zone, Eastern Pacific Ocean - ETNP201306PF51B (SPAdes) (version 2) | ecosystem: Environmental > Aquatic > Marine > Oceanic ... | reverse complement strand
GCGTGAATTCAGAGGGAGCACCACCTGTGATCGCCATCGCCTGATTGGTGTCCTCCACCTGACGCAATTCGATCAACTCCCCTGGTAACAAGGTGGTATCACCTGCATCCTCAATACGGACCTTGCTAGTCATCTGACGCACAATCACCTCAATGTGCTTGTCGTCAATCGAGACACCCTGTGACTTGTAGACATTCTGAACCTCAGTCACTAGACGATGCTGAAGGTTAGCGATCGCCTCTTGTGCCGCCTCCATCAATGGCTTGCGGCTACGTAGATCTTCGAAGAAGCATTCGAGTAGCTCGTGAGGGTTAATCGGACCATCGGTGAGCAATTCTCCAGCATGAACCTGCTGTCCATCACTGACCATTACGTTGCGACCAAGAAGAATCGGATATTCGCCAATAGCATCATCTGCCTCAATCACAGTGACTGTGATTGATTCATCATCTTCTCCTTGCTTGATCTCTACAGTGCCAGGCTTTTTACAGAGCACAGCAGATTCACGTGGGCGACGAGCTTCTAACAACTCCTCAATCCGCGGTAGACCCTGCACGATGTCACCTGTCTTCTGACGTTCAAATACCAACAACGCCAAAGCATCACCCCGCTGCACTAAGTCGCCATCTCGCACGTGCAAAACAGAGTCTGGGGATACCATGTATGGCCTTCCAAGGCGCATGGTAATAGCGTTACCTTCAACAACCTCTACTTCTCCGCAGCAACTGGACGGCTCTCCTTTCGCCAGCGAGTCGCCATCTACCAACCGATCACCTACCTTCACGAGGGGACTAGCGTTAGTCGTCACAGTTACGGTGTCTTCCTCACGCTCAACGATCAAACGTCGCACAGGATCACCCTCCTGAACATCAGGCACCTGGGCAATGCCCACTTGCTTACAAAGAATTTGAGTAGTAGCAACCACATCACTGGCCTTCACAGCCTGACCATCCTCCACCTGCAACTCGGTGTGAGTAGAGCCATGACTGGAGTCAGAGGTTGTATCGCGACGTACCAGGATGCTCTCAAGAATCACCAAGCGCAATCGATCGATGGTCTTAGCGCGCTTATCACGTACAGACTCCACATCCACGGTCATCTGAGGAGTGGTATCAAAAGTTTCCAGAATCAGCTGTGTTTTAAGCAGCTCAACACTCTCAACAGACTTAATCAGTTCTCCATCTTTGAAAGCAAGTCGCTGGGTGGCCTTAATCCCCAAGCAAGGGCCCTTTGGCTGCTTCACATGAGTCAACTCGGGTAGCTGCGCCTCATTTGGAATGGTGTATTCCTCTACAGGCCTTAACAACAGACCAGTCCCCTCAGGTGTATCCACGGTCTGAACAAAAACCATGACCTCTGCGTTTATACCCTTAGCGATAGTTTCGCCAGGGTTAACCATCTGACCATCGCCTGTGAAACGCTCTAGGGCCTTAGCTTCAGTGCATAGGTGAAAACTGCCACTGCGCACGATAATTTCGCGCAGGATGTCGTTCTTCTGAGTAACCGTAACGATGCCAGCAGTCTGGCTGAAGATGTCCTTGACAACCTCAGTACCAGCCTCAATCCACTGGCCATCCTCGATCATCAACAAAGAGATGTCCTTATTGATCTCGTGAGTCTCTTGAGGAATCCACAGCAAGGTGCCTCCCTTATTCACCTCAAAACCATTTTTGGCGGAGCGTGCCTTCTTAATCGCCAAACCAGGTGCGAATTTCACTAGACCGCCGGTCTGAGTTCGAAAGCGGTCATCAGCCAACTCGGCTACTACTTCACCATTGCCAATCTTGCTTCCAGGAATAGTGTTGAGGCGATAGCGAGTGCCATCTTTGGCCTCCAGATGCCAAAGCTCACCAGAGTGTGTGGACTCTCCGAGCAACTTGAAATCCTTCATCGTCATCGAAGTCGTCACGATCTGCACCTCTCGGGAATCACCGATCGAGTCGCGCAGACGCACCTCACCTCCGAACTCACTGGCCTGGCTAGCTTCCGCTAACACTTGACCAGGATTGACTTTGACATTGCCCTGAATCACAGGTTGGGCATTAGGTGGAAGGTTGTACACATCACCAGCAAGCACCCAAAGGCGACCTAGACGTTGGGCCTTAAGAGTGATATTGCCTTGCCTGTCAGTAACTTCCCTTGGTTGAATCGCCTTTTCATACCTGACCTGACCAGCCAAGTCACAAATCACGTCTTTGGTGGCCTTCTCAACGCTCTTCTTAACCGCGACAGTTGCTATCTGAGCAACCGTTACATCCGCCTCGATCTCTTGATCATTACCAACGAACAGCAAAGATCCATTTGTGATCTCGATCTTCTGTACGCGAGCCTTACCTGATGGCTTCACCGTGAGAGTGAAGTCCACCTCAGCCTGCTGAGCCTCTACGCCATGAGGGGTGCGATAGCCACGCACGCGAGCCTTCGCGCCAAATTCAACTTTGCCGGCCACCGTCGAACGGACCACACCAGTCTCAGCGGTAGATACTCCGCCGGTATGGAAAGTTCGCATGGTGAGCTGAGTCCCGGGTTCACCAATGGACTGAGCAGCGATGATGCCAACCGCTTCGCCGAGATCAGCTAACTCGTTATGAGCAAGTGCCCAGCCGTAGCACTTCCGACAAACAGAACGAATGGCCTCACAAGTAAGCGGTGAGCGAACCATGACCCCAGTAACGCCAGCCTTTTCAAAACGCTTGGAAAGAGCTGGATCAATTTCAGTATCACGCTCAGCAAGAATTTCGCCCTCCGCATTAACGACCTGCTCTGAAGTGAGGCGACCAACAAGACGACTACCAAAACCGCCATCCTCCACCCTCACCATGATGGCTCTGGTGGTGCCACAGTCGTCCTCACGAACGATCACATCCTGCGCGACATCCACAAGTCGACGCGTTAGATAACCGGAGTCGGCTGTACGCAACGCAGTGTCTACAAGACCCTTACGAGCGCCGTAGGAGGAGATCACATACTCAGTAACCGTTAGCCCCTCGCGAAAGTTGGTGCGAATGGGCAAGTCAATAATCTCCCCCTGCGGGTTGGCCATCAGTCCGCGCATACCAACCAGCTGACGCACCTGAGACATATTTCCTCGCGCGCCAGAGTTGGCCATCATCCAGACCGAATTAAGCGGATCGTTCTGGTTGAAATTCTTCTTGACCGCATCGACCAATCGCTCATTGGTCTCTGTCCAAGTGTCAATCACCTTGGTATGTCGCTCAACCTCTGTGATCTCACCAAGGCGATAGCACTCCTCAGTAGCCGTAATCTGAGCCTCCGCCTGACAAAGCAAATCCTGCTTGGCCTCAGGAACCTTAAGGTCTTCCACTGAAATCGAAACAGCAGCCTGGGTGGCGTAGCGAAAGCCAAGATCCTTAAGATTGTCAGCCATGGCCGCTGTTACGGCGGTGCCATGAGTTTTGTAAGCCCATGCAACCAGCTGCTTAAGGGCCTTCTTATCGACAATCCGATTGTGGAAAGCCGGTGGAGTCTTAGCGAGAACTGGCGAAGCACTAACCGCCTTGGCCTTGGATTTCGACTTGGACTTGGACTTGGACTTGGACTTTGCACCCTTGGCCTTGGTGGACTTGGTTGAGGATTTGCTGGATTTAGGAGAAGTTGAAGTCATGGCTACACGTACATCAGGTAAGAGAAAAAGCTGGTTATGGAGTGACTCATGCAGCGGCCACCGCATCAATAATCGTGTGATTCATCACCACGCGGCCCACGGTGGTAAGGATGTAGCGACTAATCAAAGCTCCATCTTCATCAAAGCGATCCCGGCGATAGGTCCACTGCTCAATGCGAGTGCCATCACTAAGTGATTCAGCCTTGAGAGGTTTGTCAATTTCATCTTCATCCTCTACCTCACCGTTAAAGCGAACCCAAACCCAGTCATGCAGTAGGAGTCTTTTATCTTCAAAAGCATGTATTGCATCCTCTAGACCGGCAAAGGTTCTGGATTGATCGCCAAATTCTGGAGAACTAGCTCCAGGCTTAATCGCCGTGAGGTAATAGGAGCCAAGCACCATGTCCTGGGAAGGCGTGATGATCGGATCGCCAGTGGCAGGTGAAAGGATGTTGTTGCTGGCCAACATCAACATTCGCGCTTCCGTCTGAGCCTCAATCGCCAAAGGCACATGAACAGCCATTTGGTCGCCATCAAAGTCGGCGTTAAAGGCAGGGCAAACTAACGGGTGAAGCTGAATGGCACGGCCAGCAACCAGCTTCGGTTCAAAAGCCTGTATACCCAGACGGTGCAGAGTCGGCGCTCGATTCAACAGGATCGGGTGTCCCTCAATTACCTCCTGCAGCACCTGCATAACCTCATCATCAGCTCGCTGGATCAACTTCTTAGCGGCTTTGATGTTGTTGACAATGTTTTGACGAATCAGGCGATGGATCACAAAAGGCTGGAATAGCTCGATTGCCATCTCTTTAGGCAACCCGCACTGATGCATCTTCAGCTTGGGTCCCACCACAATCACGGAACGACCGGAATAGTCGACCCGCTTACCTAACAAGTTCTGGCGGAAGCGACCCTGTTTGCCCTCAATGATGTCACTAAGTGACTTCAACGGGCGATTATTAGCACCAACAACAGTTCGACCACGACGACCATTATCGATCAGAGCATCAACTGCCTCTTGGAGCATCCGCTTCTCATTGCGAACAATAATTTCAGGAGCCAAGATTTCCTGAAGCCGCGCAAGACGATTGTTGCGGTTAATCACCCGACGGTAGAGATCATTTAGGTCGGATGTAGCGAAACGTCCACCATCTAGTTGCACCATGGGGCGCAAATCTGGAGGAATAACTGGAATTGCATCCAGCACCATCCACTCAGGCCTTGCATTAGTAGCAATAAAGTTATCAATTACTCTCAAACGCTTAATCAACTTGGCCCGTTTCTGACCCTTACTAGAGGAAATATCCTCTCTCAACTGTTCAGCAACCTCAGCCAAATTCAAATCTTCTAATAGCTGCTTAAGTGCTTCCGCACCAATACCAACTATCGGTTCATTCTCAATCGTAGAGTCTTCCGCATAAATCTCATCTTCAATCTCTAGCCACTCATCCTCAGTAAGTAACTGCTTATACTTCAGCTCCTTATGATCACCAGGATCAAGTACTACATAACAGTTGAAATACACAATCTGTTCAACATCTCGCAAAGGTATATCAAGCATGATGGCTACATAACTAGGGATCCCCTTCAAATACCAAACATGAGATACAGGCGCGGCTAACTTGATGAAACCCATTCGATGACGCCGAACCCGACTTTCGGTAACTTCAACGCCGCATCGCTCACAAACAATTCCACGGTGACGTACTCGCTTGTACTTACCGCAATGACACTCCCAATCCTTAGATGGGCCAAAGATCTTCTCACAAAAAAGCCCGTCCATCTCAGGCTTAAGGGTGCGGTAATTGATCGTCTCTGGCTTAGTGACTTCACCAACTACCTGCCCATTAGGGAGCGTGCGCTGCCCCCATTCCATAACCCGATCTGGTGAAGCAAGTGTGATCTTGACGTAATCGAAGTGGTTTTCAGTACGCAGGTTGCTGTTAGTCATGAACGAATCGCAAACGGTTTGGGGAACGAAAAGCAGTTAAATAATGAAGCCTTTAATCTTCGTCGTAATCCGCGACGCCAAGGGATTCGTAGGTGGGTCGACTGGGAGTACTACGGCGAGGGTTCACATCCTGCATCAGATCAACTTCTTTCCCTTCATCTGTATAAACAGCGATGTCGAGTCCGAGAGACTGAAGCTCACGCATCAACACCTTGAAGGACTCTGGCGTTCCCGGCCTGGGAATAGGCTTGCCTTTAACGATTGCGTTTAGGGCTTCATTGCGGCCCTGCATATCGTCAGATTTAACAGTAAGCAGCTCTTGCAAGGTGTAAGCGGCGCCATAGGCCTCAAGAGCCCATACCTCCATCTCACCCAAACGTTGACCACCTTGTTGAGCCTTACCACCAAGGGGCTGCTGTGTCACCAGGGAATAGGGGCCTGTTGAGCGAGCATGAATCTTGTCATCCACCAAGTGAACGAGCTTAAGGATCTGGGCATACCCCACAGTCACAGGCTGGTCGAAAGGTTCACCCGAGCGACCATCAATAAGCGGTAGCTTGCCTGGCGATTCAGGGTTATATACCCAATCCTTACCAGGCTGCTTGGCGGCTTCCTTTAGATAAGCCTGAACTGTCTGCTGGGACTTTTCAGCTCCATACATTTCATCGAAAGGAACCACCTTTACCCGACAGTCGAGGTTGGCGGCTGCCCATCCCATTAAGCACTCAAACACCTGACCAACATTCATGCGGCTTGGTACACCCAAAGGATTTAAAACGATGTCAACGGGAGTGCCATCAGGGAGGAAAGGCATATCTTCGCGAGGAAGAATGCGGCTAATAATGCCTTTATTGCCATGGCGGCCAGCCATCTTGTCGCCAACCTGAATCTTGCGACGCTGAGCTACATAAACTCGAGCAACCATGTTTGCGCCAGGGGGAAGCTCATCACCCTGTTCGCGGGTATAGATACGAACGTCCACAACACGACCACGCTCAGTGCTTGGAACTCGCAAAGAGTTATCACGCACATCGCGTGCTTTTTCACCAAAAATGGCGCGTAAAAGCTTCTCTTCAGGAGGCTGATCTGATTCACCCTTGGGTGTCACCTTGCCCACAAGGATGTCTCCACTCTCGACAAAAGCACCGATGCGAATGATGCCCATCTCATCAAGATTGCCAAGACTTTCCTCGGCAACATTGGGGATCTCCCTGGTTATCTCCTCAGGACCCAACTTTGTCTGTCGGGCTTCTATCTCATACTTCTCGATATGCACCGAGGTGTAGAGATCGTCTGACACCAGGCGCTCGCTTACAAGGATTGCATCCTCGTAGTTGTACCCCTCCCAGGGCATGTATGCGACCAAAACGTTCTGTCCTAGGGCGATTTCACCGCCTTCACAAGCCGAGCCATCTGCCAGGACTTGACCGACGATAACTGGATCCCCTTGGTGAACAATCGGACGCTGGTTAAGACAGGTGTCCTGATTGGAACGCTGATATTTCTGTAGATAGTGGGTGTGATCCTCTCCACTCTCATCCCGAACAACAATTGCCGTGGCATCAACAAAGGTGACAGTGCCATTAACACGAGAGATGGGCACCATCCCAGAATCCCTAGCCACCTGAGGTTCTAGGCCAGTTCCTACCAACGGACGCTCAGGCCTCAATAGAGGTACGGCCTGACGTTGCATATTTGATCCCATCAGAGCCCTATTGGCGTCGTCGTGCTCTAAGAAGGGGATCAAAGAAGTCGCCACAGAAATCACCTGCACAGGTGAAAGCTGCACATAATCCACCTGCTCAGGTGGAACTTTTTCGAAATCCTGGCGATAACGCACCGGAATCAATTCAGCAAGAATGTTTCCATCGGCATCTGTTGCCACATCACCTGGTGCTACACGACACTCATCCTCAAGATCGGCAGAAAGGTAAATAGGATCTCCCTCCTTAATTAGCCGTCCGTTCTCAACCTTCCAGAAGGGTGTCTCAATAAATCCATACTGATTAACCCGAGCGTGGGTAGCCAATGAGTTAATCAAACCTGCATTTGGACCCTCCGGTGTCTCAATTGGGCAGAGACGACCGTAATGAGAGGGATGGATATCTCGAACAGCGAAGCCCGCACGCTCACGAGTGAGGCCTCCTGGCCCCAAGGCAGAGATGCGACGCTTATGGGTTAACTCAGCCAATGGATTGGTCTGATCCATGAATTGGCTCAACTGACTCGAACCGAAAAACTCTTTTACAGCTGCCACAAGTGGCTTGGGGTTCACTAACTGAGCCGGCGTGAGTGAATCGGTTTCCCCCACTGTCATCCGTTCCTTGATAATCCGCTCTAGACGATTAAGGCCAACCCGCACCTGGTTCTGCAGAAGTTCCCCCACAGAGCGCACTCGTCGATTACCCAAGTGGTCAATGTCATCTAGGCTGGCACCACCAACATCGAGTTCCAGGTTGATCAGATAGTCAAGGGTGGAGAGAACATCTTCATGGGTGAGGGTGCGTACTGTGTCCGGGATAGTTAAACGCAGCTTCTTGTTGATTTTGTAACGACCAACTCGGCCAAGGTCATAACGTTTGGGATCAAAAAATCTAGTCTGCAGAAGCTGTTGTCCACCACTCACAGAAGGAGGCTCACCAGGCCGAAGCTTTTTGTAAAGCTCAAGCAAAGCCTGATCTTCTGAACTTATGCCTTCCTCGTTAGCAGCCTCAATAGACTTCTTGTAATACTCGGGGTGTCGAAGCTTATCGATTACATCATTGTCTGATAGCCCCATGGCACGCATCAGAACATGGGCATTGATTTTGCGTGTTTTATCAACACGTACATGCAGAAGATCGTGCTTATCTGTTTCAAACTTTAGCCAAGCACCACGGTTGGGAATAACACTTGCATTGTAAGTACGACGACCATTCTTATCTTGTTCATCCTTGAAATAAACCCCTGGACTACGCACAATCTGATTAACAATTACCCGTTCTGCACCATTAATGATGAACGTACCTCGCTCAGTCATCAGAGGGAGTTCACCAATAAAGACTTCCTGCTCTTTAATCTCGCCGGTTTCCTTATTAACTAGGCGACAGGTCACATACATCTGCGAAGCGAAGGTCGCATCACGTCGCTTAGCCTCTTCTACATCATGCCTAGGCCGCTTTAGTCGGTACTCATTTCCGACGAAATGAAGCTCGAGCTTGCCGGTGTAGTCGGTGATCGGAGAAAAACTATCCAGCTCCTCTATCAAGCCCTCGTCCAGGAACCACTTGAAACTGGCCCGCTGCACTTCCACCAAATCAGGCAGGTAGGTGGCGGTCTTGGCGACCTGAATCGCGCTGCTGCTCATTCGGAGACCTGCAGTTGAGAAGTGAGGTTGGAAGACCTGAACAATCGACGAGCCTTAGATCCGAGTCAGCAGCAGTCAAGGCAACGGCAGTCGTTCCCCTCAAGCAGGAAACGACTGCCGTACCAATGGGCTCAAAGATCTCGAGTCAAAATGACTGACGTCGTCAATTCACCAGAAGGGGATGGATGCTTCGGGGGGCAGGGATGCAGCAGAAAAACCGCACCATGGCCAGGTCAATTAATCATTCTACACTCGCAAGCTTGAATCCTTTGCCCAATGTCTTGGGATCAGGGCAAAGCAAACAATCGCCTTGCATTGGCCGTGCTGCTAGTTGCAACTGAGGTGAATGACTCCCCGCGGAGCTCTGCTACTCGATTGGCCACTGCCTCAACATAAGCGGGCTCATTGCGCTTTCCCCTGCGAGGCACTGGGGACAGGAACGGGCAATCTGTCTCGACCAAAAAACGATTGCCCGGAACTTTGCGCGCGCATTCATGCGTGGCCTCGGCCTTCGGGAAGGTGACAGTGCCACTGAAACTAATGTAAAAACCAAGCTCCAAAAAGGCCTCCATTTGCACTGTTGTGCCTCCCCAGCAGTGCATTACCCCCCTAGGACAACGTCCCTCCTTATGGCGCTTACGTAACTCCATCACCATCGGATCAAACGCATCACGACAGTGAATAATCACAGGCAAATCCAACTCCAAAGCCAAATCGAGCTGCGGTCTAAGCACAGCAAACTGCTGTTCAAGATTTGAATCCCGGAAAAGATCAAGCCCCAGTTCACCAATAGCGACCACCCTCGAATCATCAAGCGCTGCGAGTCGCAACACAGTCTGCGTCTGGTGATTCCAGTGCTGTGTATCGAGGGGATGAACCCCCACTGAATAGCGCAACTCGGGGAAACGATCCGCCAAAGCACGAATCGCAGGGATCTCCGCAGGTTCAACGCAAGCATGAAGCAAACTCGCCACACCCGCCTTTCTCCAGCGAGCCGCTACCTGATCTAGATCATCATCGAAATTGCGAAAGACGATATGGCAGTGACTATCTATGAGCGTGGCAGACGTCACCAAAAACCAAATCTCGTTATCGCTCAACCATTTTGCAGGACATCGATCACCTAGAAAGCCTCACTTTCAAGACGAACTAATGCCTAACAAGCCAAAAATCAAGTATTTGCAGCAGGTTCAACCGCCTGCTTCAACGCTGCGCTTAGACGAGACTTCTGATGGGCACCAGTATTACGATGCAATACACCTCGTTTAACCGCCTTGTCAATCTTGCTAAAGGCCGCATTAATGCTTGTCTGAGCATTCTCTTTAGCTGCCTCGCCAGGTTCCTGTGAATAAGCACTGCAAGCACTAAAACAACGCTTCATCAATGTGCGCATTGCCGATTTATACGACTTGTTCTCAAGACGATTGCGCTCGGCAATCTCAACGCGCTTCTTGGAAGACTTGTTATTGGCCACAGAGCCTTTCACTGGTTGGACAGTCGAACACCATAACCCAGCACCTACACCTTCAATGCTCTTACAAGAGCTGTAAGACAAGCGAGGAGAACAGGCTCTAGCTTGATTTCAGATTTCAAATTTCAAATTTTGGCGCAAAGCAGCCAAGCCGAACCCAAGACATCCGCAAGCCTGATGAGATGTGTTCGGGATCTGCACCAAGCCAGGCGTGAGCTTGAACGGCTTACGCAACGCTCTACTGATAACTCCCAAAAGCAGGCTATGGCGACGGTGGAGGAAATCCTCGAGGCCGTCCGCACCAAAGGAGATCAAGCCCTATTTGACTACACCGAGCGTTTAGACGGTTTTCGGCCAGAACCTTTGACCGTGGCGCCAGAGCAACTGAAAGACGCCTGGCAGCAAACTCCCAAGCAGCTTCAATCCGCCCTGGAATTAGCACATCGCCGCATTCAGGATTTCCATCAGCAGCAAAAGCCAAATGACTTGATGATGGAAGGCGTCCACGGCGAACGATTAGGACGCCGCTGGCGACCTGTGCAAAAAGCCGGTATCTACGTTCCAGGAGGCAGGGCTGCATATCCCAGCACCGTGCTGATGAATGCAATTCCTGCACAGGTTGCAGGCGTAGAACGCCTAATAATGAGCTCGCCTGCTGGAGCCAATGGTCAACTCAACAGAACCGTCATGGCCGCCGCACACCTTGTAGGGATTCGAGAAGTTTTTCGTCTAGGCGGTGCCCAAGCAATCGCAGCACTGGCCTTTGGCACAGAAACTGTCCCCAAGGTGGATTTAATCAGCGGTCCAGGCAATCTTTACGTCACCCTGGCGAAAAAAGCCGTCTATGGGCGAGTGGGTATTGACTCGCTTGCAGGCCCAAGTGAAGTATTAGTAATCGCCGACCAAAGTGCTCGGGTTGATCAAGTTGCCGCCGACCTACTGGCCCAAGCAGAGCACGATCCACTTGCTTCTGCCGTGCTGCTCACCACGGATGCACGCCTTGCCGAAGCGCTGCCATATGAGCTGGAAGCTCAGCTTGATGAGCATCCGCGCGAGGAGATCTGCCGAGCATCTCTAGGGAACTGGGGGTTAATTGTGATCTGCGAAAACCTAGAAAGCTGCGTCCAGCTAAGCGATCAATTCGCGCCTGAACATCTGGAGTTATTGATAGAGAATCCACGCAAACTGGTCAACCAGATCAGGAATGCTGGCGCCATCTTTATCGGTCCATGGACCCCTGAAGCAGTTGGAGACTATCTAGCTGGACCAAATCACACACTGCCAACATGCGGCAGTGCGCGGTTCAGCAGCGCATTGAGCGTGGAAACATTTCTGCACCACACCTCTTTGATCGAATTCAGCCAATCTGCCCTTGAAGCCACTGGTAGTGCCGTGAGGGAATTGGCCACCAGCGAAGGCTTACACAGTCATGCTGAATCCGTTCGTATCCGCTCATCTAAAACATCCTCTACTCACGACGCTGCAGACGACGCACTCCCGCAACACCATCACTAATCTGGCCAACCAAAACCTCATCAGTGAGATTTACAAAAAGACCGTTCTCAAGCACACCAGGAAGATTGTTGATCCGAGATTCAAGATCCTCTGGATCACTAATGCCATCAGTCATGCTCACATCGAGCACAAGATTGCCCTGATCGGTGACTACAGGACCGGCCTTATGTTTAGCCATCCGAAGCTCAGCACTACCACCCAACTCAGCCAAGCAGCCCTGCACCTGTCGCCAAGCGCCAGGCAATACCTCGACAGGAAGTAAAAACCCAAGGTTAAGTCGATCAACAATCTTGGTGGAATCAACTACGACCACGAAGCGATCAGCTCTGCTTGCGACAAGCTTCTCCTGCACGTGGCAAGCACCACCCCCTTTTATTAATTGAAAAGATGGATCCACTTCATCGGCTCCATCTATGGCTAAATCAATGCGATCAACAGCCGTGAGGCTGCGCAAAGGAATACCCAACTCTGCAGCCATCACTTCCCCCTGAAAGGAGGTAGTGACACCGACAATGTCCCTAAGCTCCTTTGTGGCCAACTTGGCACCAAGAGCCTGGATCATCAGAGCTGCCGTCGATCCTGACCCCAGGCCAAGGACCATGCCATCTTTGATCTGCTCAACAGCGGCAGTAGCCACCGCCTGCTTCATCTGAATTTGAAGGTCCACCATCGTGCCTAAATCATCGGCGCGACCGTAGCAAGGGTTTCAACTAAGGCCAGGTAATGCAGCAGGCTTAACCGAAAGGCTTATCTCTTCGCCATTGCGCATGATTTTCAGTGAGAGCGGAACATCGATCTCCGCTTGATCAACCTGCTTGAGCAAAATTTGTGGTTCAGTCACAAGTGTTTCAGCTACCCCAATTACAAGGTCACCACGCCGAAGACCAGCTCTTTCTGCTGGACTGTCTGGCAAAACACTCTGAACAAGTGCCCCAGAACGCTCCGGCAATTCAACTAATGCATTGGGATCACGATTGTGCTCCTTTGCAATACGTGATGTCAGCGTCACTAGCTGCAAACCCAAATAAGGGTGCACCACACCGCCACTAATAACAAGCTGCTCAGATACGTTTCGCGCCAGGTTGATGGGAATAGCAAATCCCAATCCAGCGCCTGGGCCAGAACGAACCAGAGTATTAATACCGATCACTTCTCCGCGACCATTAACGAGTGGTCCACCGGAGTTCCCAGGGTTAATAGCAGCATCTGTCTGAATTAAATCCAGACGCTTATCAGAGAAACCAAGGCTGCTGATATTGCGATGTAGACCGCTGACAATGCCAAGGGTGACTGTGCGTTCTAAACCGTAGGGCGTGCCAAGGGCGATAGCCCAATCACCCACCTCAAGTGCATCGGAATCACCAAGAGGAGCAACCTGCGGCCTAAACGCCCCATCAAGTCGAACAAGCGCTAAATCAGTGACAGGGTCTGTCCCAACGACACGACCATCACGCTGATCACCATCGGCAAGGGTGACGCTGACCGCATCCACCTGATCGACCACATGCGCATTGGTAAGAACTAAACCCTGATCGTCTATCACAACACCAGAACCCTGACCCCGCTCACGTTCTGGCCCGATTCCTGGCTCCCCCAAAAGATCTCGCAAGAGAGGATCTATCAAAGTGGGATCAAAAGGCTGACGCTGCACGGTACGTTCGGTATCAATGCGCACCACCGCTGGGGCAACTCGGCGCACCGCATCAGCGACAAAGCTATGACTAGTCGATCCATCTACATCTGAGAGAGCCTTGACAGACTGAACCCCTAAAGAAAGCGGCAACAGCACGGCAACCAACAACAATCCCAAAAAGTGCGTCAAGACAGCAAAACCCTGCTGAAGCAGGAGTCTGGATGAAATCATGGAAGTGAGGCTAGGCCGAAACAGAGGGACTAGACGAAGCCGCATCTACGACCTGCCATCTGGATCCGAAAATCACACAATCAAATTGCTTGCTTGCCTTATTTACTTAACTCCATCAAAGAGATAAACAAGTAAGAGGCCATCCCTTAGATTGTTGCGATGCCTGGCGGGTACCTCCTTCGGGAGGCAGGTCACTTCTGAAGCCGGTCGGGCCAGAAGTCCGATCTCGCAACAGCTCTTGCCTCATCCTCTGCTTCCGGAACTGGAGACCCTCGCCTCGACGACGGCTGCCGAGAATGGCTTTGAACTGTGCTGTGTACAGGTACTTGCCCACCTGATTCCAATGACCATCCAGGTTCAGATCCGCCAGCTTGGCGGTGGCGATGTCTGCCTGGACGACTGTGCTCGTTTCACTAGTCCTATGGATGAGGCACTGGAAGCTTCCCAACTATTTACTGAGGCTTATGTACTGGAAATCAGCAGCCCAGGGATCGGAGATCAACTGCACAGTGATCAGGACTTCCTGACTTTTCGCGGTTTCCCTGTGGAGATCAGCTTCCGTAATAACGGTTCGGAACTTTCTCAAGCCGGACTATTGCACGAACGCTCCAACGAACATGTGCACATCAATATCAAAGGACGCATTCAGCAAATTCCACGTAAAGCTGTGACCTGCGTCCGCCTTACCAGCCCCACGGCCTAATTCCCTCAACAGTTAATTCAGCCTCAGCCCCCTTCTTCTCTTTCCATCATCGATGGCTCTCGTTCTCCTTCCCGGCCTCAACAACCTGATCGAAGACATCAGTGAAGAGAAAAAGCTCCCCCCCCAAGTAGTTGAGGCAGCACTACGGGAGGCACTTTTAAAAGGCTATGAACGCTATAGGCGCACTCTTTATTTAGGCATTGTCGAAGATCCCTTCGAAGAAGAGTATTTCAGCAACTTCGATGTCGGACTGGAGCTAGAAGAAGAAGGTTATCGAGTACTTGCGAGCAAAATCATCGTTGAAGAGGTGGAAAGTGAAGACCACCAAATTGCTCTTCAAGAGGTGATGCAAGTTGCAGAAGACGCCCAAGTAGGCGACACCGTGGTGCTCGATGTAACCCCAGAGAAGGAAGACTTCGGCCGGATGGCTGCCGCAACGACCAAACAGGTCCTGGCACAAAAACTGCGTGACCAGCAGCGCCGCATGATCCAGGAGGAATTTGCTGATCTAGAAGATCCCGTCCTCACTGCTCGAGTGATTCGTTTTGAACGTCATTCAGTGATCATGGCCGTTAGTTCTGGTCTTGGGCGTCCAGAGGTGGAGGCCGAACTCCCACGCCGTGACCAACTACCAAACGATAACTATCGAGCTAATGCAACCTTCAAAGTATTTCTCAAGGAAGTAAGCGAAGTACCCAGGCGAGGGCCGCAATTATTTGTAAGCCGTTCCAATGCCGGACTAGTTGTCTACCTATTTGAAAACGAGGTACCTGAAATCCAAGAAGGATCAGTGCGCATTGTGGCCGTAGCCCGTGAAGCCAACCCTCCCTCCCGTTCGGTAGGCCCACGTACCAAGGTGGCAGTAGACAGCATTGAACGTGAAGTGGACCCTGTTGGCGCATGCATCGGAGCCCGTGGCTCACGCATTCAGCAAGTGGTCAATGAACTCCGCGGCGAGAAAATTGATGTGATCCGCTGGTCACCTGATCCAAGTCAGTACATCGCCAATTCGCTTAGCCCCGCTCGCGTCGAAATGGTGCGATTAGTAGATCCAGAAGGGCAGCATGCCCACGTACTAGTACCCCCCGATCAGCTGAGTCTGGCTATCGGACGCGAAGGACAAAATGTGCGTCTAGCTGCTCGTCTGACAGGCTGGAAAATTGACATCAAAAACTCCCAGGAGTACGACCAAGCCACTGAAGACAGCACAGTGGCAGAGCTAATTGCTCAGCGCGAAGAAGAAGAAGCTCTTCAACGAGATGCCGAAGCCCGTCTAGCGGCTGAACAAGCCACCCGTGCCGAGGAGGATGCACGCCTAAGAGAGCTTTACCCTCTACCTGAGGATGAAGAAGAGTACGAACAAGAAGAGGAAGCTGCTGAGGCGACTGATCAGGGCGAGGAGTACGAACAAGAAGAGGCACCTACTCAGGCAACTGATCAAGACGAGGATGCTTCCGACAGCGAGCCAGACGAATCAAGCGACAAACTATCGAATGAAGCAGAGGACGGAACCCGGTGAACCAACGCCCCGTCCTGCGTCGTTGCGTTTCCTGTCGTCAACTGCTGAATCGCCAGCAGCTTTGGCGGGTAATTCGTGACCATCAGGAGGGTGTAGTCCTCGATCAAGGGATGGGTCGATCGGCCTACCTCTGTCAAAACGAGGCCTGCCTAGATGAGGCGCATCGCCGCAAACGTCTGCAAAAAGCCCTGCGTTGCCAGGTGCCTAACAGCGTTATGGAGGTGCTGCAAAAGCGGCTCAATCAATCCTTTGATTCAGCCTCTGAGGCAAGATGAACTATGGCTCCGCCTTGTGTGGAGCTCCGAAGCACATCGTGCTCGGACCAACTGGAGCTTTTAATGACCAGCAACAGCAGCAAAATCAGAATTTATGAGCTGTCCAAGGAGCTAGCCCTTGAGAACAAGGACGTGCTCAATGCTGCTGAAAAACTCTCAATTGCGGCCAAAAGCCATAGCAGTTCAATAAGTGACGAAGAAGCAAAACGCATCCGTGACCTATTGCGTCAAGGAATTGCTGCCAGTCCATCGCCACAAAGCAAGTCAAACTCTGGGAAAGCAATTCTTTCTTTAAAGAAAGCTGCGGACTCTGAGACCAAAGACGCAGCACCACCAAATAAAAAAGCTACAACCAGTCCACAAATAAGCCACGTAAAACAAGCCTCCCCGGCAAGGCCAACAGGAGCTCAACAACCCGCTACGGGATCTGCCTCGCGGCCAGCCCCACCTAGTCGACCAGCAGCGAAACCCACTACAGCAATTTCACCTTCTAAAGCAGCCGCCCAACCTGCCAAAGCTCCTGTTCCAGTCAATCGCCCAGTAACCCCAAGCCGACCAGCTGCTCCTGCAGCCAAGGCAACGGCCATACCCTCCTCCCCCAAACCCCCCAACACGGGCATCCAAACCTCGCGAACAAGTCAAACTTCAACTTCAGGTGAAGCACGCAAAGTTGACGAAGGAGCTCCTCGTCCCAAAATCATCTCGAGGCCAGAGTCGCCAGCAGCACGCATAGCGCCACCGGCCAAGCCCTCACTTCCTTCTGATCGAAAAGTTCCCAGGCCAGAACTAGTTGGACGCCCTAAACCGAAACGTCCAGTTGCCCCTCCGAGCCGCCCAGAAGGTCAACGCCCAGAAGGTCAACGTCCAGAAGGACAACGGCCAGAAGGTCAACGCCCTGACAAAAAAAGGCCTGGTATCAGTCCTCGACCGAGTGGCGGACCTAACCAGCGCAACAATATGCCTCAGAGGCCTGGACCTCCTACCCGCCAAGGCAAAATCACCCGACCTGGTCAACCCCGTTCTGCCGGCAACACCGTTGAACTTGTTGGCAAGCCCATCCGAAGGGACCGATCCGACAGTGGTTCGACTCCTCGGGATGGCAACAACCGCCCAGGTGCTCCTACTCGTCAGGGGATGCCTACAGGAATGCGCAAACCGGTGGCGCCTGGAGAGCTCATGCAGCTTCAGAAGCCCACTGGCCGACCTGGCACACCACCACCACGACGACCGGATGGAACCAGCGTGGGGACCCGCGGAGGGTCAGAAGGGGCCACCCCACCAGTAGAGCGCACCGCACCCACACCAACAGCGCCTAAAAGGCCTGGTCATCGCCCTCCTCAGGGACCGCCTGGAGCACCAAGGAGACCAGGAAGACCAGAATGGGACGACAGCGCCAAGCTGGAAGCACTGCGGAACAAATCTCCCCAGAAGCAGCGCCAAAAAGTACACATCATTGGAGAAAACGATGATGCCCTCACGGCCGAAACCGGCGGCTACGCCGGCGAACAACAGGCAATAGTCCTCTCTGCCAGCCTGGCTCGTCCCGCCAAACCAAAGTCAAAACAAAAAACCGCCGCCAAGCCTGTGGCGGCAATGCGCAAGCGCAAGAAAGAAACCACTCGCCAGAGGCAACGTCGGCGAGCCATGGAGCTACGTGCAGCCCGCGAGGCAAAGCAGATAAGGCCAGAAATGCTGATTGTTCCGGAGGCCAACCTCACGGTTCAAGAGCTTGCAGACATGCTCAGCGTAGAAAGCTCCGAAATCATCAAATCGCTTTTCTTTAAAGGAATCATCGCCACGGTCACCCAATCCCTAGATCTTTCCACGATTGAAACAGTGGCAGAGGAATTCGGGGTGCCTGTACTCCAAGACGACGTTGAGGAGGCAGCCAAAAAGACGGTGGAGATGATTGAGGCCACTGATCTAGCCCACCTAATCCGCCGCCCACCTGTTGTGACAGTGATGGGTCACGTTGATCACGGCAAAACCAGCTTGTTGGATGCGATCCGCAAGGCCCGGGTTGCCGCTGGTGAGGCCGGAGGGATCACCCAGCACATAGGCGCATACCAGGTAGAGATTGAACATGGTGGACAACCCCGCAAAATCACATTCCTCGACACACCTGGTCACGAGGCCTTCACCGCTATGCGTGCCCGCGGCACCAAGGTCACGGACGTAGCGGTGCTGGTGGTAGCTGCTGACGATGGTGTGCGTCCTCAGACCCTGGAGGCAATTAGCCACGCCCGCGCCGCCAAGGTCCCGATCATTGTTGCGATCAACAAAACAGACAAAGAGGGAGCTTCTCCAGACCGAGTCAAACAGGAGCTATCCGAACAGAACCTGCTATCTGAAGAGTGGGGTGGTGATGTGGTGATGGTGCCCGTCAGTGCAATCAAAGGTGAAAACATCGACAAACTTCTCGAGATGATCCTGCTGGTCACGGAAGTGGAAGATTTACAGGCCAACCCTGACCGCATGGCCAAAGGCACCGTTATTGAGGCCCACCTTGATAAGGCCAAAGGACCTGTTGCCACCTTGCTGATCCAGAACGGCACCCTCAAAACTGGTGATGTAGTAGCAGCCGGTCCCGTACTTGGCAAAGTACGCGCCATGGTCGATAACAGCGGGTCCCGACTCAAACAAGCTGGTCCTTCCGGTGCCGTAGAAGCCCTAGGTTTCAGCGAAGTGCCCACCGCCGGAGACGAGTTTGAGGTTTACCCAGACGAGAAATCCGCACGAGCTGTTGTAGGAGAGCGAGCCTCCGATGCCCGCGCTACCAGATTGGCTCAACAGATGGCTTCCAGACGGGTATCCCTGGCAGCAATGTCTGGCCAAGCCAGCGAGGGCGAACTCAAGGAACTCAACCTTATTCTCAAAGCCGACGTTCAAGGCAGTGTTGAAGCAATCCTGGGATCCTTAGAGCAACTACCCAAAGATGAGGTGCAAGTCCGCGTGCTGCTCTCAGCACCGGGTGAGATCACCGAAACCGATGTGGATCTTGCAGCCGCCTCTGGAGCCGTAATCGTGGGCTTCAATACATCCATGGCATCTGGAGCCAAGCGGGCCGCTGATGCCACTGGTGTAGACGTGCGCGATTACGAGGTTATCTACAAGCTTCTAGAAGACATCCAGATGGCCATGGAAGGACTCCTAGAGCCGGAGCTGGTGGAAGAATCGCTTGGAGAAGCACAAGTACGTGCCGTATTCACAATCGGCAAGAGCGCAGTGGCTGGTTGTTACATCACCACTGGCAAGTTGCAGCGCAACTGCAGAGTAAGAGTGCGACGTGCCAAGCAAGTCATGTTCGAAGGTGATCTCAACTCCTTACGCCGCAATAAAGACGACGTAAAGGAAGTAGCCACAGGCTTCGAGTGTGGCATCGGCTGCGATCGTTTTGCTAACTGGGAGGAAGGTGACATCGTTGAGGCTCACAAGCTGGTCACCCAGAGACGCACACTGAGCACCTGATGAGAGTCCGACCCACCAACTAACTCTGTTTTGATCTCCCAACGAGAACCCCTGCTCTGGCTTCAGCTCATCGCTATTGGAGCAATACCCATAGAGCTGCTGTTGCTGTTCCTGGTACTAGCTGGAGCGGATTTAGGTCCTATCCCAGCTTTTGAACGTCTACTCACATGGGCTGTAGCAGTCTTGGCACCCACCCTCGTTCTCTGGCAACGTCCTGCCGACTGGGGATCTCTACTCCTGCTGAGTCGTCCCCTCAAAGAACGCTCAGAGAGCCAACGACAACTAAGTGGCCTACAACAAGGCCTAATCCCTCGATTGACCCTGCTGATTGGCTCAGCCGCTCTGCTAGCAATTTTCTGGTGGATCGACCAATCTTCCATTCTCGCCAGAGACCTCTCACCACTTCAAGGCAGCTCTCGACTTATCACGCTGCTTACTGCAATCCCCCTCCTAGCTCTAATGCTGTGGCAATGGCATCAACTCACACAGAGCCTCTGGCTTCTAAGTCGCTCTGACCAGGCCCTAGCCCAAGCGCCCTCCCTAAGCAATGACCAACTCAAGCTTGAGCGGCTTTGCCTTGGATTAGCTCTACTCAACATGCCCGAACTCATGCCTGCAGCTGCTAACAACAAATCGGACTTCAAAATGAAAACGCAATGATTGAGCCGGATATTCAATCAATCCCCACGTTGACGATCAATCCAAAGCAACCCAGCAGTTAGCAGGAAGGCCCCACTTTGAATGAAGATATCTGAGAAGGGAACAATTCCCCCGGAGGAGGCCCGCAAGCCCATCGTCAATAGACCAATAGAGGCCGAAGCGAAGAGAGCAAACCAAATAATCCGCCTGAAGCCTCGCCAAGGGGTACGTGACTCTTGAAGGAGTCGCTCCCTTAGTGCGGGATCCAACTTTGAGCCAGTGCCGGGAGAGACGTCCAATGATTCAAAACCACAACGATCGAATGTTAAGTTCCGAGGGCTGCCGGTGTAGCTCAGGGGTAGAGCAACTGATTCGTAATCAGTAGGTCGCAGGTTCAATTCCCGTCACCGGCATCAATGATTGCAGTATTTCGCAGCAACCTGGACAAGTTGTGGGCAGTGAAAGTCATATATCTATCAAATCTAAACATCTAAGAACCTAGCCTTGAGCACAAGAAGCAAAGTACACATGCTCATCATCATCAATCCCTATCTAATATTCCCTGCGGCTCATATAACGGCACACTGCAACCACAACATCAGGCCAGATTAAATAAATATATACTCAGGCCATGAATATCCAAGAGAAGCCATCACCACTAGGGCAGGTCCCATTTGCCGCCGACACAATTTTCCGCGCTGCAGCAATATCAATCAAAAAGCTTATTCAAAGGCAAACACTCAGGCATCTCTAGCTAGTACATCTCTTACACCCTTTAATACAAAGCTCAAAATGAAAAACATAAAGAAATGCAGAGAAGTGTTACCAGAAAATCACCCTTAATCCAATCCCAAGAGCATAGGACTAGTTCTATATATGCTTACATTCTTGCTTTGAGTTTCCCTACCCATTTTGATGTTAAACATTTCACACCAAGCCATTCATCTAACCCAAGCGCACTTGATTAAGTATTGATAGATCTCCACAAACAACAGAAAGCACAACTGCGACCTGTTGCCCAACAAGCCAGAAATAGCACCTAAGTGAGGTCATTCAAAGCATGGAGTCAACTCGCCTAGAGCGAATGCACAAGAGTTCCAAGGAGGACGCCAACCTCGATGAGGTGTTTGTCATCCTGACAATCGGCGCCGGCATGATCGCCACCCTTGGTCTGCAGGCCAACAGTGCCGCGGTTGTAATTGGGGCAATGGTAGTCGCCCCATGGATCCTGCCACTACGAGCAAGTGCCTTCGCTGTACTGATTGGGGATCTAAGGCTGTTGATGGATGCCCTACGAACCCTCTTCGTAGGGGTAGTAATTACCATCCTGCTCTCAGCCTTACTAGCAGCAATCACACCCATCCATGAAATGGGTTCAGAAGTATGGAAACGCACCGAGCCAAACCTGCTGGATCTAGGCATCGCCTTAGTGGCCGGTGGCATAGCGATATACGCAAAGTTGCGCAGAGACGCCGTGAGTTCGCTTGCGGGTACAGCCATTGCTGTTGCCCTTGTGCCACCGGTATGCGTTATGGGTCTGTTGCTCTCCAATCAAAAATGGGACGCTGCTATTGGAGCCGGACTGCTGTTTGCCACCAACCTGCTTGGCATTCTTAGCGGTGGACTCGTGATGATGGCCTGGAGAGAGCCCCTCGTCCGTCAGCGTCTGCGAGAGAGCCATCTGAGTGCAGCCAACTTTGCACTTACGTTTGGCCTAACTGCCCTACTACTAATCCCTCTAACCAACAGCTTTTTAAACCTTGTCAGCAAAAAACAAAATGAACGCACCCGCGACGAGATTCAACACACGATTGAGAGCTTCCTAAAACGCAAAACCCTGACCTTCGGCGGAGAGGGAGTTGATCTAGAAAAATTAGATATCGCCTGGGACAAAAACCCTCCAGAGATTCGCCTGCTGGTATTGGTCACGAATCCCGAACTGCCAAGCCTCAAACAAGTATCAGCAGTGCAAAAAGAAATCAACAAGCGCCAAGGCCTGGATTATCAACTAATTGTTCAACGTATTGTTGTCATTCAAGGCCCGCAAGAAAAGGCCAATCTGATCACAGGGAAAGAAGGAGGGCTGATTAAAGCGCCCACACCAGAACGTTCTTTAGCACCTATTAGCGAAACAGAGCAACAACTGCAAAAACAAAACCTAGAGGAAGCTGAGCAGCAAGAAAAACTACGCAACAGGAATCATCAAACACAAGAAAATAATCCTCCATTGAGTATCTCAAACTGAGATTAATTCCATTCATCGCGATCTGATTGCTAGAGAATCAACCTAAGCTAAGCGGCGCGCCATCGATGAATGTTCAGATCTCATCGCCGCCACGGACGCATTTCCGGCCGCTGACATCCTTTGCAATGAGAAGAAACAGCGGCAAGAGAATGACATCTAATTACTTACAATTTGACCTCATTACCTGATACCCATTTCCTCCAAACAATATGTCCGAGGCATGCAGGAGATGCGCTCACATTTCGGCGATGCTGCAGACAATTGGATTGCAGCTATCGGTGATATTTACCCGGAATTCGCCACGGTGAATGTGGAGTTCCCCTTCGCAGAGCTTTATCGAAGGGACATCCGTGACGATAAAACGCGTGAACTCTGCACCGTTGCAGCCTTAACAGTTCAGGGATTCTCACTCCCCGAACTCAAAGTTCACGTCAAAGGGGCTCTGAACACCGGTAGCAGCAGAGAAGAAATCCTTGAAATCGTTACTCAGATGATTGCCTATTGCGGCTTTCCCGCCGCTCCGAATGCACTGCTGGCCGTCAAGGAGGTTTTCGATGAACTTTATGCGTGTGAATGAAATCCTCCCTGTGTCAAGCGCCTAAAGCCAACAAAAAGCCCCCTCATAGAGGGGGCTTTCCGGTTCAGCTTTGTTGAACCTTTTAATCAGCA
>Ga0208128_1000229_pt1 | contig 23658 bp, 17 predicted proteins | sample ETNtaG_35_FD_185758 | JGI IMG/M metagenome (GOLD analysis project Ga0208128, IMG submission 185758) | Marine microbial and viral communities from oxygen minimum zone, Eastern Pacific Ocean - ETNP201306PF51B (SPAdes) (version 2) | ecosystem: Environmental > Aquatic > Marine > Oceanic ... | reverse complement strand
CTGCCAGATCGTCCGAACTTGGAGAATGTTGCGTTTCTTGAACTTCTTTTCGTTTTCGTCTTTTTCTGTTCATTCCAAAATTACAGCCTTTTTGTAAAACAAACCACTCTGGACTATACCAAATATCAGCCATTTTGTATAGTCAGATTTAGTTGGGTGTCACGGGAGATAAGATGGAGCCTAGCGTGACGATCACTAAAGTTATTCCGTGAGCGTGCCGACCAATAGGGTACTGCGGTGTTGTGTCTGCTTGCCGGTGTCTGGTATCAAGCCGCCCGGCGTTGGCGCAAGGTGGCTGGGACTCAGAGTGGGATGCTCATATCGTTAACGATATGCTCTTTTGTCGCCTTTGATCTTTTTGTAGTCATCCTCTTCACTGTCAACCCAAGCCGCAGTTTTGACCAATTAGTTATTAATCATGACTGCACTGGGCTAAGTTTCCCTCCCAGCTTGAACTCGGACTTGTTAATGTCAAGCTGGATGAATCAGAAACCACCTTTCCTGTTGACACCATTTGCAGTGAGGGTATAGAGGCCAACCGTAGTCAAACGTTTGCTCCGGTAGAAAATCTTTGACGAGTAGGCACCATTGATAAGTGGTAAAATGCAGGTGGCAGATGGCATTGATAATCAGTCGTTGATACATCGGGCCAGAATGGCTTCTCGGGGCTAGAAGTCAGTGGATAGGATAGTAGGTTAGCCACTGTTGAGAGCTCAAACCAAGGTCGTTATTCTTCGGTTCCAGATTTGACTTCAACCCTTTTTCAACCCCTCTCTTCCAAACAGGTTCTTAAGAATCTTTAACGGCTTAATCTGCTTTTTTATGCCAGACAGCTTTGAAATCGTCACGTGGCTGAAAGCCCAGCAGTCGTTTGGTTTTCTGGTTGGAAACCCATCCGTGTGGTAAATCCGCAACGATAAAGAAACACTCACAAGGCGAGGGCATTGTATCCAGGTCTGCATCCAACGCACAACGGAAAGATTCGGCACAATCTCGCCAGCTAACAGTGAAAGGATTCAGATCGGTGCCTGTACGCGGATCATCGTGATCGAGAAAGGTCAAAAACAGTAAGGTCAGAACGTGAAGGTCGTGGTTTTCGGTAAAAATACGGCAGATCTCTTGACCGAGCGATTTGGTAAGAGCATAGAGATTGGTTCCGGGATGTGGCGGAATATCAGGATTGAGATCAAAATCAAAATCTTCGTAGGTTTGACCTGCCAAGGTGAAATGGGGGCCCGTGTTGACGATGCGTGGTATCCCATGCTCAACAGCCGCTTGCATGGCGTTGTAGGAACCGCGGGTGCTGACATCGAAGGCTAGTTTACGGTCATGACGTAAGACAGACAAATTAATGATGGCATCCATGCCTTCGGCTGCTCGCCTGACTTGGTCCAGATCAGCCACATCGACAATTCTGGTTTCATGCCTAGATTCAATCGGCATAGTATCGGTAATCCGCAACGTGTGGTAGTCCTCAATCGCTTTGACCACGTGCGGTCCCATGTATCCATTACCACCTAATAAAAGAACTTTCATTTTCCTACCCCGCTTCTTCTTCCAAATGGATAATCTGCCAAGGCTGATTAGAGGTAATAGCCTGTGCTACAGCCGAGGAGATTGTATCTTGGCTGACTTTGCCTGGCCGAAGGATGGTTATATTGATTTTCCCCTCCCGTGCAAATTCCCGGCAGACAAATTCACCTAAATGCCGAGCCAAAAGATCTGGTTCGGTCGTCGGGCAGGTTCGCCAGCGTGGACTCAAGGTTAGATTATCGCCCAGTTTCTCGAACAGGCGCATAGTGCTGAGAAAGACAAAGTTGGATACCTGGGCCTCAACAGAAGCCTGCAACAGGTTATAAGTACAGCGCGTTTGAAAATCGAGCGCTTGATTAGCCGGGTCTACAATATTATTTAGGGGTTGATCTAAGATCGGCAGTTGGGCGGGATGGACAATTGCATCTATGCTACTGACAGGCAGCTCTGACTCGTGGTTGAAATCGGAGCGAATAAACTCAAAATCGGTCCGGCAATCAACCAGATCTGTCAACTTGACCTGATGTGAAAGGGCTAAATCGGTTGCCAACTGCTGACTTAAATTGGTGGTAGCAGCGGTTATTAAAACTTGCATTGTCACTCCATAGAAAATTATGCCTTAAATGTTAAAATCTTAATCTTAAACGGGGAAAGCCAGTTGCTGGTCAAAGAATACGCGACTGACGGAACGGTGTTTGTGAATCCGAAAAATAGCCTCAGCCAATAAAGGGGCAATAGAGAGGACCTGTACTTTGCTATCAATCTGTTTTTCGACCGGAACAGGAATGCTATTGGTGGCGATGATTTCACGGATCGAGGGCCGATTGAGGAGTTGGAGCGATTGCCCGGTTAAAACAGGATGGGTAATACTGATATAGGCGGGCTGAGCATCGGCCTCTACCAATGCATCGGCGTGCTTGTAAATGCTGCCACCCGCAATGATATCGTCAATCAGGATCGGGGTTTTTCCCGCGACCTCACCTACAATCTGGTTTACTTCAACCGCCTGCCCTCCGATTCCACTTCTCTGTTTATGCATAATTGCCAATGGCATTTTGAGAATATCGGCATATTTCTCAGCCAGCTTAGCTCGTCCAACATCTGGTGAAACAACGACTGCGTTTTCGAGTGCTTTCTCTCTCAGATAACTAGCCAGGGTGGGTAGCGCAGTTAGATGATCGAATGGGATATTGGCAAAGCCTTGGATCTGTGTGGCGTGTAGATCTACCGAAATAATCCGGTCGGCCCCTGCCGTAGTAAGGAGATCCATCACGAGCTTGGCACTGATCGGTTCTCGTCCAGTGGACTTGTGATCTTGCCGAGCGTAGCCAAAGTAGGGGATTACCGCCGTGACTTGCCGGGCAGAAGCACGACGCAGGGCATCGAGCATAACCAGCAATTCCATCAAGGTATCATTGACCGGCTCGCAAGTCGATTGAATGATATAGACGTCGGTTCCTCGAACACTTTCTTCAATCTGGACATGAAGCTCGGTGTCGGGAAAAGTTTGCACTTCAACTTTCCCCAAATTAATGTTCAAGTGTTGGGCGATCTCCTTTCCCAGTTCAGGGTTGGCCCGCCCTGAAAATAGTCGGAAGTCGTTGCCAACAGATTCTCCATCCCGGATTGACATAATCCTACCCCCTACATAATCACGATCAATTTATCTCTTACCAATATAAATAGGTCTATGAATTTAACTTAGGAACATCCACTGGTTTCGCCGCAGTTCAGACAACGGTAACAAGTGCCGTTACGGACCATAATTGTACCACAACTGTGACAAGCAGGAGCGTCCGATTGCATTTGCGCAATTTTGGTGTCCTGTTCAATTCGGGCTCGAGCTTCCTCCCACTCTTCTAACAATGGATAGTCAAGGTCAGTAATCATTTTGTCCTCATTCTCATTGCCGGGTTTAGCCGAAAGAAACTTTAGTTCCAGCCAGCGGAAAACATAGTCAATGATCGACTTGGCAATTGGGATCTCTTTATTGTTCGTGAAACCAGACGGCTCAAAACGGGTATGAGAAAACTTGTTCACCAGCGATTCTAAAGGCACGCCATACTGTAACGACATTGAAGTCATGGTCGCAACCGTATCCATTAGCCCGGAGATAGCAGAGCCCTCCTTTGACATGGTTAAAAAAACTTCGCCCGGCTGTCCATCATCGAACATGCCTACAGTGAGGTAGCCTTCGTGTCCCGCAATACTGAATTTATGGGTGATGGATTTCCGTTCGTCCGGCAGTCGGCGTCGAATCGGACGAGCCTCTTCTACCACATGGACTGATACTTCCTCTTCATCCTCTAAGTCCGCAGAAGTACTCAACGGTTGGGACATTTTAGAACCGTCACGATAGATTGCCATCGCTTTTAAGCCGAGGCGCCACGATTCGGCGTACAATTTTTCGATTTCATCGACAGTGGCTTCATTGGAAAGGTTAATAGTCTTCGAAATTGCGCCTGAAATGAAGGGTTGAGCTGCAGCCATCATACGAACATGCCCCATTGGCACGATAGAGCGAGTCCCATATTTGCCGCATCGGTTAGCACAATCAAAAATCGGTAAATGCTCAGGTGAAAGATGAGGTGCCCCCTCCAGTGTCATCATCCCACAGATAACATTATTTGCTTCCTCGATTTGCTCCGTGGCAAACCCGAGTTCATGTAGCAGGCTAAAGGCTGGAGCTTCGAACCGCTTGGCTGTCCAGCCGAGTCGCAAAGCCAGACCTTCGCCAGCAGTGTGGATATTAACCGCATTCGAGAGTTCGAAGACCGAAGGCAGAACTGCTTCAATTTTACCGATTTCCTCATCAGTCAATCCTTTCTCTTTAAGGCTAACCGTATTAATATGAGGGGGACCCAGCAAGGTGGACGTTCCTTGTGCGTAGGCAACAATATCGTCGATTTGCGTCTCAGTATAGCCTAGCGTTTCCAAAGTCCTTGGAACAGAGTTATTAATGATTTTGAAATAACCTCCACCTGCTAGCTTCTTAAACTTAACCAAGGCGAAGTCCGGCTCAATACCGGTGGTATCGCAGTCCATAAACAAGCCAATCGTGCCCGTCGGGGCCAGAACGGTAGCCTGTGCATTTCGGTAACCGTCACGTTCACCCATTTCGACCACTTCGTTCCAAACTTTTTGTGCTGCATGCAGTAAATCCGGTGGACATAAATCCGGATTGATCTGATAGGTTGCGGCGCGATGCTTATTCATTACTCTCAACATCGGTTGGCGGTTCTTTTCATAACCGGAAAAAGCCCCTTTAACCGCTGCCATTTCAGATGAGGTACGGTAGGCTTGACCACATAAAATAGCGGTAAGCGTACTACACATGGCAACCGCTTCCTCGCTGTCGTAAGGCAACCCCTTGACCATTAGTAGTGTTCCTAGATTGGCATACCCCAACCCAAGCGGTCGATAATCGTGGCTATGTTGAGCAATAGCGCGTGTCGGGTAAGAGGAAAAATCGACTAAAATGTCCTGAGCCACGAAAAAGATACGACAAGCGTGTTGGTACTTTTCGATTTCAAAATTGCCATCTGCATCCAAAAACTTAAGCAGGTTAATCGAAGATAGGTTGCAAGCACTATCGTTCAAAAACATATATTCGGAGCAGGGGTTACTGCTATAAATTCGATCAGTGTTAGCACAGGTGTGCCAATCGTTGATTGTAGTATCAAACTGAACCCCAGGATCAGCACACTGCCAGGCGGCTTGGGCAATTTGCTGCATTAGGTCTTTCGCTTCAAACTGTTCGCAAACCTCACCTGTCGTTCTTAGCGTTGTATGCCACGCCTCGCTATTGAGGTAGGCATTCATAAAATCGTCGTTAAGTCGTACTGAGTTATTCGAGTTTTGACCCGAAACGGTTTTGTAGGCTTCACTGTTGAAGTCGGATGGATAACCGGCTTCAATCAGGGCTGCAACTTTTTTCTCTTCTTTAGCTTTCCAATTGATGAAGTCGACGATCTCCGGGTGATCCATATCTAAGCAAACCATCTTGGCGGCTCGCCGGGTAGTTCCGCCCGATTTGGTGGCTCCGGCAGCACGGTCAAACACTTCCAGAAAGGACATTAAACCACTACTAGTTCCACCGCCGGACAGTTTTTCTTGGCGACCACGAATCGTAGAGAAGTTACTCCCGGTTCCTGACCCATACTTGAAGACACGAGCTTCATTTTTGACCAAATCAAAAATAGACATTAAATCGTCATCAACTGATTGGATGAAACAGGCGCTACACTGTGGGTGATCGTAGTTGTTATCAGTTTGAACTACCACCTGCTGATCAAAGTTCCAGTACCAGTTGCCTTTCCCACCTTCAATTCCATATTCGTGAAAAAGGCCGCAGTTGAACCAAACGGGAGAATTGAAAGCGCCTCGCTGTGTTATCAGCATATAGGCCAGTTCAGCCTCAAAAGCATCGGCATCTGTTGCCGACTCGAAATAGCCACCAAAATCCTCACCTGCAGTTCGAATGGTATGGGCGACACGATGAACCAATTGGCGGATACTGCTTTCGTAGCCTGTCTCAGGAATACCGGCTTTTCGGAAATACTTAGAGGCAGCAATATCAACTGCCAGTTGCGACCAATCAGTTGGAACTTCCACTTGATCTAAATGGAAAACAACTTCCCCTTTTTCGTCGTAGATGGACGAACTTCGGAAGGTCCATTCAACTTGATCAAATGGGTGCACTTCTTCCTCGGTAAAAAGGCGGGAAAATTTCAGGCCCGTAAGTGAATCCCCCGTGGGTGAGCGTTTAGTAACAGTTTCGTCGCTTGGAGCAACAGAGATCGTGTCGATCTCATTTGTCCGCTTTTCCATAAATGTTTCCCTCGTTTAAAACTTTGATCCTGATTTAAAAAAAGCTAATAAATAAAAATTAAAATGGTTGGGGAGATGATAGCGCGTTTACTCGATCGGGAGTCCATTAAATGCGTTGCTTAGCTGAATGTGGTTCCGACTGAGAGTTGGCATAGACCAATCGCCTTCCATTGACCAGTGATGACTCGATTTTACCTTGAGAGATGTACCGTCTAACCGTCCTCTCTGACATGCCAAAATGCGCCATTGCAGCCTTAACATCAAGCCATTTTCCTTGATTGCCGTCATTTTTAGGCGGTCGAATGTCATTGGCATATACCAAACGACCTCGATTTTCCAGGCGAGATCGGATCTTGTGCTGGGAAATGTAACGTCGAAGCGTGCGCTCTGGCACGCCAAAAATAGCGACTGCCTCTTTGACGGTTATCCATTCCGGTGTCTCAACTATTTCGGCAGATCGCAAACTGCTATCCTCTGAAATTTGAAGAACCTCTTTCTCGAAATCGCGAATATCTTTAAACTCACGATAGACAGAAGCGAAGCGAATATAGGCTACATCATCGAGGCCCTTCAGAAATTCCATTACAATCTCGCCGATGGCATAGCTTTCAACCTCGCTACGACGGAGCGCAATCAGCCGTTGTACGGCCTCACCGATCAAATTGTCGATTGTGTCCGGGTCAATTGGCCTTTTCTCACAGGCCTTGGTTAGGCTAAGCCGAAGTTTCTGGCGATCGAAAGGTTCACGCTGACCACTTTTTTTGATCACTAATAAATCTAGTGTTTCAGCCCTTTCGTAAGTGGTAAACCGCTTACTGCAATCCAGACATTCGCGGCGACGGCGAGTCGCATTTCCCCTATCGGTAGTTCGCTTGTCAATAACTTTTGTCTCATTGCTTTTGCAGTAAGGACAACGCATGGCTTAGAACCCAAAACCCGCCTGGCAATCAAGATGTTGTGTGGCTGAGGAGAAATAGCCCAATATGTTCAACCTGTTCGCCCGCCAATAATAAACCAATTTTACTGTTTTGTCAACTGATTTCTCCCTGAGGTATTTGGACCCTCCGGCTGGCTACAATCCACCTTGACGACTGAGTTTACGGTTGTTATTCTAATAGAATGTACCGAAAAAACTCTGTTTTTTTTTGTTGTTTTTTTTCTGCCTCAGCAATTATTTTTTCTTTTTTCCCCCTACAGGCGGCAGTCAATTTCCCCAGATCCTCCTCAACTGAACAAAAAGTTGCACAACAACTCATCGTTCGGCTATCCCAAGCAGCAAATCCACTCTCGGTTCGGGATGCACTCCAAGCCAACAGGATAGCCCCGCTATTTCCCAATCGGCGTTCGAATACTTCCACTGAACCGGTTAATCTGTCACGGATCTACCTTCTCCATTTCCCATTACGTATAGACCTGGAAATCAAGCGGCAGCAATGCTTGTCTAATCCAGAAATCGAAGCCGTCACCTACAATTACATTCGTCCAACGCAATCCGTAGTACCGAATGATCCCAAATATATCGAGCAGTGGAATCTGGAGAAAATCAGGATGCCAGAGGCTTGGGAAATTGAACGAGGTAGCCCCCAGGTTGTCATCGCACTGGTTGATACAGGCGTCGATTACACCCACGCTGATTTTCAAGGTCAGATGTGGCAAAATCAGGGAGAAACTCCCGATAATCAGATTGACGACGATGGGAACGGGTATGTTGATGATCTGGTGGGTTGGGATTTTACAGACGACGACCATAAGCCAATAGACCAAACGGGACATGGTACACACGTGGCGGGAATTGTCGGAGCTAAAGTCGACAACCAAATGGGTATTGCGGGCGTGGCCTGGAATTGTAAAATCATGGCCATTCGGGTGGGTGCTTCTCAGCGTTATGGTGGGACTGGAATGCGGGATAGTAACTCGGCGGCCGGAATTATCTATGCCGTCGATAACGGAGCCAAGGTTATCAACATGAGTTGGGGCAGTGACCGTCTCTCTTTCGTCATCCGTGATGTTCTCACCTATGCCGATGCACAAGGCGTACTACTAGTCGCCGCTGCTGGCAACGATATGAAAGGAAACGTTATCTATCCGGCAGGTTATCGACAAGTTTTGGCGGTGGCTTCGGGCAACCAGAATGATGAACGGTTTTATCAGTCCAACTTTGGTGCAGGTGTTGACATTGTAGCACCGGGTAATGAGATCCTTAGCACCCAAATCCAAGACACGTACCGTCTGTTGTCGGGCACTTCAATGGCAGGGCCACATGTGGTTGGAGTGGCAGCATTGATGATGTCGAAACGTCCCAACTTGACAGCGGAGGAAATCCGTCAAATCTTAGTCAGTACGGCTAAGCCGATGCCGAAGAGCCCAGAATTCATGGGGGCGGGTTATTTGGATGCAGCCGCAGCAATTCAGAGAAGTATAAGCCTTCAGGCTCATATTACCGCTCCAGAGACAGGAATTGGCAGTCACCGGCAGATCGAGGTCTGGGGGAGTGCTGGCGGTTTCGGCTTTCAAAGTTGGCAATTGCAGTACGGACTGTCGACTACACCGGCAAACTGGATTTCGATTGAACCTCCCAGTTTCATACTTAAAAATAATCAGTTGTTATCAGTCTGGAATACCGAAACCCTGTCGGAAGGAATCTACACGGTCAGACTCCTGGTAAAAGGATCAGATCAACAACAAATAAACGATGAGGTCGTGGTCTACGTCGATCACTCACCGCCAGTTCTCCAGCATCGAACCTTCCAAAATTGGCTTGCTGGTGATCGCTATCTGCCAGTTGTACTGTGGGCAACGGATGATCCAACTGCTGATACCTTACACTGGAAGCAGGCCGGTACGACCAACTGGAAAAATCAAGATACCGAAACTGCGGTCGGTCGTGAACACGTCTTTTCCTTCCTCGATTTACCAACTGGAGATTACGAGTTTTCGATTCTCTCGACCAACGTCGCTGGCTTGACCACTACCGATCACTTTACGATCCGGTCGCAGAATGACCGCATTCCGCCAAGTGGCTTTCGTCGCCAGACACTTGGTGTTCCACCCGTTCATTTAGCCGATTTTAAATCTCCTATTGACTTTGACGAGGATGGGCAAATTGAGTTGGTTGGGCTACCGCTAAGTGGATCTTTTACTACCGGTGTTCAGATCTATGAGCGAAACCAACGAGGCCTTTTCCCGTTACGACATACTATCGTCGATAAGTTCACCCCCATTTTTGTCGGCGATTTAGATCGAGATGGTCGGCTAGAGATCGCCGGCTACGACGATGATCAGGTCTTTATCCTAGAGGGGCAGGGGAAATACTCGGTGCAGAAAAGCTGGTCTTCTGAGATCATCGAAACCGCACAGGTGGCAGACCTTGATCAGGATGGGCAAATGGAGATTATTGGCCTGAACAACTATACAGGACAGATCATCATTTTTGAAAATCGAGGGAATAACACCTTCGATCAGGTACTGGAGGTCAACAACTCGAGCGAAGGCACTAACGTTGTTAAGAGGTTGGGGATCGGTGACCTCGATGGCGACCAAAAAATGGAGATTGTTTTTGGCGACAGCGAAGGGGATCTATTTGTTTATACATCGTCCGGTGATGATAGGTTAACTAGAACCTGGCAGGGCAAATTACCGTTGCAAGATATCCGACTGGTGACGGTCGGCGACTTAACAGGAGATGACATTCCGGATTTCGTGATCGGTGGTAAAGTCGATCAACCATCGCTTCCTTCAATCGCTGCTCAGTGGGGAATTTATGCCTTTGCTTACCAAAGATCGGTGGGAGATTACCAGCAGATCTGGTCGCAATCATTCCTCCCCTATACACCTGAGGGGAGCGATTTAGCAATTGCTGATCTGGACAACGATCGGCAGAATAATTTAGTAATTGCCATTACTCCCAATCTTTACCTGTTCGACCACAATTTCAAACCGGTTTGGCATCAACCGATTGGAGAAACGCCTAAGGTAACGGTAGCCGATTTCAACGCTGATGGTCAAGCAGAACTCTACGTCAACCAAGTGCGGCAGATGGTGGCCTGGACGCTAACCAATGCCGACTCCCAAAAACAACCGCCCTGGGGGCTAACGGCTAAAGTCGCCGACCCAACCGGGCAAAGGCGACCAACGGAGGTTACATTGAACTGGCAGTCAGAAGCAGTCCAGTTCAATATCTATCGAGCGATCGGAAAAGAGGGCGCCTGGCAGAAAATTGGAGCCAGTCAAACCCTCACCTTTTTGGACCAAGACCTCCGACCGGATACGGTTTACCGTTATGCAGTCTCTGCCAGTGATGATGCTGAAACGGCCAAAAGTAATGAAGTTAAAGTAACCGTCAAAGCACAGCCTGAACTCAGAGAGGTTAAGCCGTTGAACAGACGTCAGGTTGGGCTGACTTTCGATGGACGCCTGGATCTAAATCTGTGGGAGGATCTAACCGATTATGATATTTTTAACAAACAAAACTTTACACTATTCCAAGTTAGCCAACCTTCAAATACGGTAACACAACAACCTACTTCAGTGATTTTAGATCGAATGGGCCAGCGTCTGGTTTTGACATTCGATAACCTGCAAGCGGATCAGGTCTATCGGTTGACCATTTCGACAGGTGACGAAGCGGTGTTTGCAATGCCCAAGTCCGAGGGCCTACCTGCTAATTTGGATTATCTTCAGGTCTATCCGAATCCTGTTCACCCAAACGAATTTCACAAGGGGGCTGTGATTTTCGACCAATTACCGATTGAGACCGAAATTGAGATCTACAATCCTGTCGGCCAACGGCTGGAAACTCTGCGGCTTCAAGTAGAAGATCGAGGTCAAAAACTGTGGTATCTCCAAAATCAAGATGGAGTTGGCATTGCCAGTGGGATTTACATCTACGTGGTGCAACACGATAACCAAAGACGAACCGGTAAAATTGCTGTCATCAAATAGAAAATATACAAAGTACCAGCCTATTTGATAATTTTCGCTATAGAAACGTTTGACAATTTTTCTGATCTGCATTACTATAGTAAATATCATTGTCCATTTGGGGCAATATGTAAAATCCTCATGTCGGGGTTAGATGATCGCAGTTTTAGACGGTTGGAGCCCTGCATTTTGGGAAAAAGGAGATGTTTATACTCATGTTTAGATTAACTCAATCAGTACTGGTCTGGATCTGCTTAGTTACAATTGGGCTGATGCTGACCGGCCAAAGTTTTGCTGGTGTTACTGACCTGAAAGCAGCCGCTACCGGTATTTGGCTGTTTGATGAAGGTAAAGGGACTGTTGCCAAAGATGCCGCTGGTAAAGGGCTTGATGCCACTATCAAAGGCGGTGCCAAATGGGTCGATGGAAAATTTGGTAAAGCCTTGGAACTGGACGGAAAAACCGGTTATATTGAAGTGCCCAAGCATAAGAGTCCGACCGAAGCAATTACCGTTTTAGCTTGGGTTAAAAGCTTAACCAAAACCTGGAATACTAACGGTTTTATTGCTGCAAAAAGAAACGCCTATATCATTCACCCGAATGCTGGAGGAACAAAGGTTTCTTTTCCCATTTGTAATGGCGCCTGCTGGAATAAACCTGGTGGCTGGAAAGATGGTGAGGTAGGACCGAAAGATATTACTACTTGGCATATGTACGCCGGAACCTTCGATAGCAAAACAGGAGACTGGAAGATTTTCATCGATGGTAAAGAGGAAAGTAAACTCAAGCTGGATAAAAAACCGATTGCTGCCGAAGGTGAGAAACAACTCTGGATAGGACGAGATCAGTGTTGTGACCCTAGATATGGTCAGGCCGTTTTCGACGAAGTTGCCGTCTTTAACATTGCTTTAACCGCCGGACAACAGCAAGGCATTATGAGTACTGGTTTGGGTGCTGCGACAACCGCTGTCGAAGCCATTGAAAAGTTGTCTACTACTTGGTCAAACCTTAAAACTCAGTAATCAGGATACGTACGCAGTTTAAGTCTGCAAAAAAGGAGTAGAAAATGATGTCTATGAGAAAAATGGCACTTTTGACAACGAGTTGTCTCATTCTGTTTGGTTTCTTACTAGCTACCCCAGGTTTCGCTGTGGTCGATTTGGAGAAACATCTGGTAGGCTTGTGGAAGTTTGACGAAGGAAAAGGTAAGACGACGAAAGATGACTCCGGAGAAGGACTAGACGCCGAGCTGGAAGGCAAATGCAAATGGGTAAAAGGTAAGTTTGGTAATGCTATCGAGTTTGATGGTAAGAGTGCTTATGTGAAAACAAAGCCACATGCCAACCCGACCAAAGCCATTACTGTTTCCGCCTGGGTTAAGAGTGCCTCAAAATCTTGGAATGCGCATGGCGTTATCATGTCCAAGAGAAACGCCTATATTATCCACAATAACTCAGGTGGTGTGGGTGTCTCGTTTCCCATTTGCAATGGTGCGTGTTGGAACAAGCCCGGCGGTTGGAGAGATGGTGAGGTCCTCAACATCAAAGATATTGATAAGTGGCATATGTGGACTGGCACTTTTGACAGCAAAACAGGCGAATGGAGGATTCTGGTCGATGGTAAAGAGGAAAGTAAACTCAAGCTGGATAAAAAACCGATTGCTGCCGAAGAAGCCAAAGAGCTGTGGATAGGACGGGATCAGTGTTGCGACCCTAGATATGGAGAAATCACCGTAGATGAGGCTATGGTCTTTGACGTTGCTTTGAGCGAAGCTGACTTGAAACCTATCTACGAACTGGGTATTGATGGGGCGCTAGCCGTAGATAGCCTTGGAAAGCTGACTGTATCTTGGGCCAGGATTAGAACCGAGTAACTTGCCCTAATTCATAGATGTCGGTTGGTAGCGCTACTAACCGACATCTTCTTCCTTCTGGCTGACTTTTATTCCCGGCTTAATCTCTCAGCGATATAGACAAACCCACCCGGCTCAACCAGATCAAACAACTCTATAATATCGTCATTTATCATCCGGACGCATCCTTGAGAGGTCGGTTTTCCAATTGCCTCCTCTCTAGTTGTGCCGTGGATATAGATTCGCCTCATCAGCGTATCGACTTCACCACCCTTGTTTTTTCCTTTTTCGATTCCTGTCAGGCGGATAATGCGAGTGGTAACGATATCGTTTGAGGTTTCTGGATCCTGTTTTTCTTGATTCCAGAGGTTTTCCTCGATTTTACCGGTTACGATCCCACCTTCAAAAACTGCTCCTTTTGCTGCATCTTTCCCGATCTTGGAGTAGATCTGATGCGCCCCCAGTGGAGTTTGAAAAGAGCCTTGACGATTACCAGTACCCGCTCGAGCAGTTGAGACCTGATAGTGTTTTAAGACTTGCTCCCCTTTTAACAACCACATCTTTTGTTGTGCGACATCTACCACCAGGTAGGATTTATTCGATGCCTGGTCGAGTAGTTTGTTTTGCCTGACGAACCGTTGTAGCGGTGTTGTAGTGGTGCCTGGCTCCTGATCCACGTATTCTGCATCTGCGACCTGGGATTTCGTTTGGTTGGCGGGTCGCGTCTGAGTTGTCGAGGGCTGTTTGGTTTGAGCAGATGATTGGATGGGGGGAACTGTCATCTCTGCCGACCTAGGTTCGGTTCGTGTCGCGAGTTGTCCTTCGGTTGGTACCACCGTTTCAGATTTGTCGATGGTAACCGATTTTAGATCCTCTAGTACGCTAGTACGGCCAAACAGGAAGGCTTCAGCTAAAAGACCTAAACTGGTACAGGCCAAAATTAAGCGACGGTAGCGCGCTGAACCGAGATAGGAAAAATAGAAAGAGCCAAAGACGTTGGTAGCATTGTAGACCCAGATCGCAGGCAACACGATCTTACAGATCGCAGACAGGAAAGTTAGATATTCTGTCTCAAACACAATCGGCAACAGCACAAAAGCCAACAGTAAAATCAGATCGATACCTTTGGCAAATTGACGGGTTAGCAACTGCCCAATACCTGGAACTAGTAGTAATGCGGTTTTTAGTAAGCTAAACATCTGGATCTATTTTGTAATGGGTGTCCGCAAATTGTTGCCACTTGGGATCAAACCAGAATCGGCGTCCCGTTTTATCGACGATGCTTTCGGTTTTGCCGTAAAACTCCAGCCAATCGTCGAAATTGGCTTTTTCCTCTCGGATTTCCAGGGTTGAAAAGGGATTTTGCCACTGGTAGAGCGAACCGCCCGCTAAAAGATAGGATTGACGCATGATATGAGCCACATAGGCCAGGAATTGATCGTCGATCACTTTTAGAGCCGGTAGAAAGGGATTAATGCCGGATTGACCGCAAATCTCGGCCCGCAGGTAGTTGCCAACGCCGTTGAAATAGCGTTGATCCATCAACAGTTCCGAGACAGGTTTCAGAAAGATACGTTTGTCGAGATGTTGGTAAATATAGGATTTAAAATCGTCGAAATGATCGACCGGATCAGGTCCTCGATACGGTGCCCAGGTTCGATAGTCGCCTTTGCCGAATCGTCTTACGTCGACAAAAACTAACTCGGTTTGATCCGAAAACACAAAGTGGGCATGGCTATGCTTAGGTGGAGGCTCGCTGTTCTCCAGATGCACGAATTTACCACTCATGCCCAGCGTGAGCGTATATTGCCGAACTGGTGCCGGATTCAGAGAAGTCATTTCAAAATGAAGGGCTAGTTCTTTGCCTCTCGACTGGGCCGACACCGTAAACGGTGTCGCCTGTTGTGATAGGTTCTTCAGTTTCAAGTAGGGGGAAAATCGCAGATATTCCACCGTTCGGCCATCGGCAACATGGTTGATAAAATCTCTGGTAATTCGAACCTCGGCCCATTCCGGCATACTGCGTCACCTACTATTTCGTCCATCGACAGGATGTTGTTGCGCTCACATTTTCCTCCAAAGTATACTAATTGTGAAACCAAACGTCAATTCACCTGGCCTTTTACGACCGAAGTTCGATTGATGTTCGTTCACACGATGTACATCTACCAGAAAACCAACCGCTATTTTGCCCAGGTCGCTGATGATATCAAGGAGATAGCTGCGGCTGAAATTCAGGATCTGGGAGCAACTGAAGTTCGATTGGCCTATCGAGGTCTCTACTTCGAAGCCAGCCCTGATGTGCTGTATTGTCTCAACCTGCGCAGTGCGCTGGTTCATCGGATATTGGCGCCATTGCTTACTTTCGACTGCCATTCAGATCGCTACCTCTACAAAACTGCGGCCAAAATCCAGTGGTCCGACTTTTTAACACCCGACCACACTTTCGCCGTTTTTGCTACCGTCTCCAATAGTACCATCAGGCATTCCAAATTTGCTGCCCTTCGACTGAAGGATGCGATTGTGGATTATTTCCGCGCTACCACAGGCAAACGGCCATCGATAGAAACCCAGAGCCCCGATCTATGGATCAACTTGCGAATCCATAATAACCGTGCGACTCTCAGTATCGACACCTCTAGCGGATCGCTGCATCGCCGGCGTTACCGGTTGCAAACGGTCGAGGCACCGATGATTGAAACCCTAGCCGCCGCAATTCTCAAGGCAGCAGAGTGGGACTGCCACCAACCGCTCTATGATCCCTTTTGCGGATCTGGCACACTGCTGTGTGAGGCTTACTTGCAAGCCACGCAGACACCGCCCGGTATGCTGCGTTCCCATTTCGGCTTTGAACGGTTGCCCGACTTTGACCTTAGACAGTGGGAGCAAGTCAAGCAAGCCTGTAGCCAAAACACAATTACAATCAGTAAAAATTTGGTGGCAGGAAGCGATATTTCGAAAACTGCCGTTGCTGCTGCTCGTCGGAATGCCAACACCTTCGATCAACACGGAAACATCACCATTCATCAACGAGATATTTTTCAGATCGATAAGTTGGAGCAGAAGTTTATCCTTTGCAACCCGCCTTACGGGGTTCGGCTGAAAAACTCACAAGAAGATCTGGCGACTTTCTACAAACGGCTAGGCGATTTTTTAAAGCAACGGTGCCGCGGCTCCACTGCCTGTATCTATTTCGGTGATCGACAATATATCAAGCATATTGGCCTCAGATCAAGCTGGAAAAAGCCGTTTTCTAATGGTGGGCTTGATGGTCGACTGGTCAAGTACGTACTCTATTAAGTTGACGAAACGGCTTGGTATTTAACCTCATCTCGCATATAATACCCTGACAGTTCAGGTTTGCTCAGCCTATCCGAATACGTAAAGTAAAAGGGAAACCAAACATGAGTCATCCCAACATCATCTATATTCATTCACACGATACTGGTCGTTATGTCCAGCCATACGGCCACGATATTCCAACCCCCAACATCCAGAAATTGGCCCAGGAGGGGGTTCTGTTTCGACAGGCCTTCTGTGCCAACCCCACCTGTTCCCCAAGTCGAGCCTGTCTTCTCTCAGGACAGTGGGCGCATACTGCTGGGATGGGAGGGTTGGTCAATCGTGGCTGGAGTTTTCCCAACCCCAAGCAACTGATAATGCACACGTTAAAGAGGTTCGGATACGAAACCGTTTTAGCAGGCTTTCAACATGTGGTCAATAATGTGGAAGATGCAGGCTACACCCGGCTGCTGACTCAAGAGGAAGAGTACAAGGGGGGGACTGAAACACGTGCGGTCGACTATATTTCTGAAGTGGCAGAGGCTGCTAAATCGGGTGACCAACCCTTTTTCCTGGATGTCGGTTTTAGTGAGACCCATCGTGCCAATGCCGTTAAACCCGGTGGTTTTGCCCCACAACCGGACGGTGAGTTGCCGACCGACCCGCGTTATGTCAAGCCACCGGCTCGATTCCCCGACACACCGGAAACGCGGCAGGATATGGCTGATTACATTGATGCGGCTAGAACCCTCGACCAGAAAATGGGGCGTGTCTTTGCAGCTTTGGAAGAGAACCGGTTAGCTGACAATACGCTGGTGATCTGTACCACCGACCACGGATTGGCTTTCCCAGAGATGAAGTGCCACTTATCGGATCACGGTACCGGTGTAATGCTGATTATGCGAGGGCCGGGTGGGTTTAACGGCGGCCAGGTCGTCGATGCACTGGTTAGCCAAATAGATCTATTCCCAACTGTTTGTGCTTTGGCTGGGATTGACCACCCGGACTGGTTACAGGGCGTCTCGATACTCCCCCTGGTCCGGGGTGAAACCGATACCATTCGAGAGGCGGTCTTCTCTGAGGTCAACTATCACTGTTGCTACGAACCACAGCGGGCCATCCGTACCCAGCGATGGAAGTACATCCGTCGCTATGACCAAGCCGAACGGTGGGCAATGCCAAACTGCGACGATAGCATTAGCAAGACTCTTTTCCTCGATTACGGCTGGCGTGACAGACCGACCGAGTCCGAACGTTTATACGATCTGGTATTTGATCCTCACGAATGTCACAATATGATCCCAAGTGGTCAAGCCCCGGAACTGGTGCTCAGACAACTTCGTCAACAGCTTGAACAGTGGCGCGAAGAAACGGACGATCCAACTTTGAAGCATCCGGTGATGATGCCAGCCGAAACCGCCATTGTAAATGATCCGGAAGCGCTATCTCCGGACGATCCTCATTACCCGGCACGCGAATTCATGCGTGAAATGATAGAACAAGAATCTACATAAAAGATAGGATGAGGAATTCCCAATGGCAACTGAACAACCCAACATCATTTTAGTAATGACCGATCAGCAGAGGTTTGACACCATCTCCGCCCTCGGTTTTCCCTACATGGAGACACCCAACCTCGACCGGCTGGTGACAGAGGGAGTTACGCTGTCACAGTGTTATATTTCTGCACCTTCCTGCGCGCCGGCACGGGCCAGTCTTTTTACCGGTTATTATCCCCATACCACCGGCATTCTCAAAAACGCTGATCGCTGGACCCGCTCTTGGGTAGAAAGGCTGAGCCAAGTCGGCTATCATTGTGTCAACGTGGGCAAGATGCACACCTTCCCTTTCGAGACACCACTTGGATTTCATCAACGGTACGTAGTCGAAAATAAAGATCGGTATTTGGAAGGTCGTTACTACTTCGACGAGTGGGACAAGGCGCTGCAGGCCAGGGGGCTGATTAAACAGCAGCGAGAGCTTTACCGGCAACGTTCCGACTACAACGAACGGTTGGGCGCCTTTGAGTGGGAGTTGTCCGAGGAGATGCACCCCGATATGTTCGTTGGCAATCTGGCGCAGTGGTGGATTAACAGCTATCCTGTTACCAAACCGTTGTTTCTACAGATCGGATTTCCCGGTCCTCATCCGCCTTACGATCCGACCTGGGCTTATGCCGAGCCCTACATGAACCGGGATCTTCCGAGGCTTGAAGTGACTGAAGATGAACTGGCCAGTCAACCGTCACCATTTCTGGAGATGCGCCAGCACAACTGCGACGTCGACCACGATTCGGTAGTGCATCAACTAAATCCGACGCGAGAGCAACGCCATCGCCAACGGGCATACTATCTGGCTAACGTAACCATGATCGATGACAAAATTGGCCAGATCTTGAATTCGCTGGATCAGCAGGGCTACCTGGATAATTCGGTTGTCATCTTCACCTCAGATCATGGTGATTGTCTTGGTGACCACGGACACAGCCAAAAATGGACTATGTACGATATTATCACCCGTGCGCCCACTATTGTTTGGTCACCGGGGCGCTTTCAGGCTGGTGTTACCATTGACGATCTCTGCCAACAGATGGATCTCGGACCTGCTATCCTCGAACTAGCCGGGGCTGAAGTGCCGGAGACCATGGAGGCAGAGTCGATTCTACCGGTGCTGCGAGGCGAAGAGTGGAGTAGCCGTGACTATGTTTTCGCAGAACACAGTCGGGATGGTATTCTGCAAGGAACCAAGTTTATGTCGATGGTCAGAAGCTTAGATTGGAAACTGGTCCATTTTTTAGATCAACCGGATGGCCAACTGTTCGACCTGACGACCGACCCAGACGAGATCAACAACTTGTGGCATCAGGCTGAATTCGCCGACAAGAAACAGGAATTACTGGCCGTGCTGAGAGAGTGGCACATTCGCAGTCAGTATCAGACCGCTGGTTGGGCAGCCGAATGGCGTTAAATTTCAGACTTACAAGTAGGAGGCAGTAGAATGAAAATTACTGACATCAAGACAGCGGATGCACATGTCAAAATCGACGGACATCCTCGCTATCGGTATCACTATGTACGGATCTACACCGATGAAGGCGTCTACGGAACAGGTGAAACCAGCCATGTCGATAGTGGCTGGCGGGATACCACCCACGATATGGCACGCATGATCACCGGTCAGGACCCACGCGACGTGGATGCCTGTTTTGAATTGATTCGACGTGCTTATATTTTCCGGGGTGGCTTTGCCGGGGCTGGCATTTCAGCCCTAACTGGTATCGAAATTGCCCTCTGGGACTTGGCCGGCAAGGCTCAGAATATTCCGGTCTATCGGTTATTGGGGGGGAAATTCCGTCATCGTATTCGTCTCTATGTCGATAGTGCCCACACCGACTATCGGCAACGGGCTGAAGAGGTACGGGAACAGGGATTTACCGCTATTAAGTTCGACCTCGACGATGGCAACCATCCGCATAAACTAGATCGGTGGAACTGGTCGGTGACACCGGATGAGTTCAAATCACTGGTGGATCAAGCCTTCGAGATTCGACAGGGAATTGGCTCCTCGCTCGACCTAGCCTTAGATCTGCACGGCCGCTACGATGCCACTGCCGGGATGAAAATGGCACAAGCATTGGAACCTTTAAACCTGATGTGGTTGGAAGAACCGGTGCCGCCGGAGAATATTGATGCCTTGAACAAAATTACCCAATCGACCTCGACACCGATCTGCGCAGGAGAAAACCTCTATCTGCGCTATGGTTTTCGCGATCTGTTGGAGAAGCAGGCTGCCGACATCATCATGCCTGACATCTCCAAGTGTGGTGGATTATCGGAGTGTCGCAAGATTGCTAATATGGCTGAAATATACTATATCCCCTTCGCTCCACATAACAACAGTAGTGCTTTGAGTACGGTTGCCGATGCACACGTCTGTGCCAGCGTTCCCAATTTTCTGGCCCTGGAGTTTCACCGATTTAACGACCCAACTTGGGATCAAGTAGTCGACTCAGATAATGCCGTGATTCAAGACGGCCATGTCATTTTAACCGAAAAACCGGGACTGGGCATTGAGTTGAACGAAGACTTTTTGTCTGCCCAATTGGAGGCAGGTGAACCCCTCTGGCATTGATTGCGCGTATTTGTGTGCCAACTCCGTTCGTCTATCTTGCAAATATAACTCACTTTAGTAGAGGGAATGAGGCGATATCTAATCCTCAAAAGGGTTAAAAGGTATTTCTAAAATTGGGAAGTTTATGTTTAATCTGATGTGAGGAGCGTAAGATTGTGAGGAAACTTTTTGTCATAATGTCGCTTGGAACTCTTATCGCAGGTTGCTCAATTCTGCAACCACATCCAGAAGAAAAAACAGTTCGAGGTGTTCTAAAGCACTTCCCTAGCAACGTCATGAGTTCTCAAGCATGGTACGGCCATTACTATATGGTAGATAGTACGCCGATCTTACCTACTGAGACTGTGCCAAAAGATATTTTGAAGAAGCATATTTGGTAACTTTGTCGTTGTTAGAGGCATTTGGCACCCGGGAGAATACTGGAGGCCAACCGAGGGGAAAATGAGTATGCCCATGTCCGTTGATTCTGAAAAGGACGTTATCATCAGGAATGACGGACACAAAGCGTTAGCAATCATCCGTGTGAAAAGTAAAGATACTTAACCACCGATCCGCAGTGATAGTGTAATTTCAATCAAGCGCATACATGTCTTGAAACCGAGCTAGTAATAATCACGGTCGTTAGGCTTTGTGGGACTGCAGTTCCTAGGTCAAAAACCTACCTTGGTTTCTCAATCAGTTGGTGTTTGACTCCTAGTTCTGAGAAATAGTTTTTACAGACTAAGAAGTACCACGTCGAGAATGTTTGGAGCGTCGGATCATAAATTTATGATAATAGCATTGGAAAATGGATAGTTCTTTAGAAGCCCTATCCATTTTCCAATTGCATCACATTTTTTAGTTGTTCTGTTAGTAGGCAGTTCATATTCGTTATCAGGTATACTATCAGAATATTCCCCCTTTTCTTCCGACCAAAATTCAGTTATTAGATTATTGTTATCAAGCTTACTATACAACATTCAGGAAGTTGGTTTAACCACCTTTCAGATGTCGCACCTCGGTCTAAAAATTAACGTTTTAACAAATCAAACATAGACTAATTTTTAAGCGGATAGCTGATGATTTATTAAGCAGAAATGGGTGGTTGTAACCACAATATAACCGAAAGTCAAGGGGATACAAGGAATGCACCGACCTACTTGTTTTGGCACCTTTTTTGCTCTCTACCTATCCCTCTATAAAGAGTCAGGTGAAAATGGACCACTTTCTCGATAAATCGGTATTTGCGCTGAAGAGATCAACCGAAGAATTGAGCAATTTGATCCGTTTGAAATTATCCCGAGTATTGGCGAACGGTAGTTTAAAAAAATTTGGTCTATCTGATCGAATGGAAGCTTATTTGCCGATATTTCATTTAGCTGGTAGTGACATCCTACTGGTGTTAAAGGAGCAGAATTAAATGTCAATAAGAGGTTTGTGCGCCCAAAATACTTGCTGCAGGTTTTTGACCTTAGCGTTTAGCTTGTTAATTCTAGGTGCTTTTAGTTTCCCCCAACTATCTGCTTATGCAGATCATCACGAGGTTGAGATTGGTGTTTTGCATTCACTAAGCGGAACAATGGCAATTTCTGAGACCTCGCTGAAAGACGTCGTCCTGATGGCGGTTGAAGAGATTAATGAAGCCGGTGGAGTTCTCGGTAAAACAATTAAACCTGTGGTTGTAGACCCTGCTTCTGACTGGCCACTATTTGCTGAAAAAGCCAAGCAACTGTTGACCGAAGATAAAGTTGCCGCCGTCTTTGGTTGTTGGACCTCAGTCAGTCGTAAATCCTGCCTGCCAGTTTTCGAACAATACAACGGTTTGCTGTTTTATCCGGTTCAATACGAAGGTGAAGAACAATCTCTCAACGTTTTTTACACTGCGGCGTCACCCAACCAGCAGTTGGTGCCCGCAGCTAAATATATGAAAGAAGAGATGGGGATGGAAAAGTTCTATCTTCTTGGAACTGACTACGTCTTTCCCCGTACGGCGAATAAGGTACTCAAAGCCTATTTGAAAGCCGAGGGGGTACCGGACGAAAACGTGATGGAGGAATACACCCCTTTTCATCACCAGGATTATCAAACAATTGTCTCCAAGATTAAGGAATTTGCAGCCGACGGAAATGCATGTGTTTTATCAACCATTAATGGTGATAGCAATGTTCCTTTCTATAAAGAGTTCGCCAACCAGGGGTTAACCTCGGATGACTGTCCGATCATGGCATTCTCCGTAGCTGAAGATGAACTTCGAGCGATGGATGTTCCTCCATTGGTAGGACACCTGGCCTGCTGGAACTACTACCAAAGCGTCGATACCCCAGAGAACAAGGCTTTTGTCAAAGCCTTCAAAGCCTTCTGCAAGAAAGAGGGCTTGCCTGGTGGTGACGACCGCGTCACGGATGATCCTATTGAAGCCGCTTACTTTGGGGTTTATGTCTGGAAGGCCGCTGTTGAAAAAGCGAAATCCTTCGATGTGGATAAAGTGCGAGAGGCTGTTTACGGTCTTGAGTTCGATGCACCGGGTGGAAAGAAGAAGATGCACGATTCCAACCAACACACCTTGAAACCGGTCTATATTGGTGAGATTTTAGCTGATGGTCAGTTTGAAATCGTCAATGAATTCAACGATGGAGAACTGGTCGTTCCTGATTCTTACAGCAGTTATCTCTGGCCGGACGGAAATTATCCATCGCCAACACCAGAAGTCAAGTTCAATGAACTTTCCGCCAAATCCGATCGTTGGCAGAAATAGATAATCGGCTATGAACTGATATTCTGATAAGCGTATTTTTAATCCGAAGGGCGTGACATCCAATAAATCCATGGTGTTATTGGATGTTGCGCTTTTTGCTGTTTGAAGATCGTCACCCAAAAGGAAGACATAGAACCTATGTTTATTCTGGTTTCTCCACACGTGATATTTCCACGATGTACTTTATAACCGCCTAACTATTATGATATTACCTTGATTGAATTAAATCGGTTGACCCAAAAGGTGTTACATATCGGTATTGTGTTAAAAGTACAAAGTACTTTTAACACAATACGCGGTGAATTTTTTAATAGTACAGTGAGTTCGAAAGATGCAGTAGTTCATGATGTCTTCATTGATAAAGTCGATTTGCTTT
>Ga0208128_1000228_pt1 | contig 23720 bp, 23 predicted proteins | sample ETNtaG_35_FD_185758 | JGI IMG/M metagenome (GOLD analysis project Ga0208128, IMG submission 185758) | Marine microbial and viral communities from oxygen minimum zone, Eastern Pacific Ocean - ETNP201306PF51B (SPAdes) (version 2) | ecosystem: Environmental > Aquatic > Marine > Oceanic ... | reverse complement strand
GCATTATCGTGCGAAATGTGAGTTTGGGTGAGGCGATCAGCCACTGAATGTAGCCTTCGGCTTGGCATTTTGGTGGATTCATTGGTGTCCCTATTCAAGAACTAGCCTTGCCATCAGACATGATTTTGCGCTCAACTGCGTTAGTCCTATCTATAAAACAAGGGGGTAAAAGATATGTGCCTAATACATCTTTTTGAATCTGTAGAAAAAACTTTAGAAGTAGCAGATAGGGAATCTAGAAATCAGAATGTTTTTTTAGTCTGAAAGCATGTGTAATCGCCTAAGCGCAAATGGCTGTAATATCTAAACTAAATACCTGAGTCTTTCTTTTTATCTTCGGATCCGCCCCAAATCTGAAGAGCAGATCATCCGCCTTATCAGCCAGCAAACGCATCGACCGAGACCTCAACATCGTGACGGACATGAACCAGTCTCTCAAACTCTGACTGAAGTCTTTTGACCCACGGAGTAGAGGTAGATCAGGCCAGGAAGGAATCCGACTCTTGATCACCTCTCGACACTTGCGACTCACCAGGTCAGACCAGATTGAGGCCCCAAAAAGCAGTCTACCATATCTTTGTCACCACTGGGCAGATTTATCTCCTCAAGAGTGGTCTCCAGGCATCGTCCGGAACAAGATCTCAACCTGCCACCTCAGCGCATAAACCCTAGTCACTGACTCAGCTGAAAACTGATCCACAGACAGGTTTGTCATGTCGCAGTGGTAGCGCCTCTCTTCATCGTTATAGACCGCGATTAAACCAAAGCCGCGCTGACCTCTCCGCTGCTCACCGTTGTAAACTCTAGGCTTAAAGTTCACCTCAACCGGAACATCCAGGAGGCTTGGCTGAATCTTTGAGAGCACCTTTTCGCCGTTTGGCTCTCTTCGATCGAAGAACTGGTCAGAATAGTCTCCCAGATCAATTAGCAACAGCGAGTCCTTGAGCCACGGACCGAGATGGTTCCAGGCGTTGAGATCAGAGACCCGCCCGGCCGTGTTTTTGAGCTTGAGAAGCCTGCCACACAAGATGTCAAAGAGGCCGTGACCCTCCATCCCGGCCTCAGTTGAGACTCCTGGAGACCTCTTGTTGAGTTTATCTCTCAACTTGAGCCAACTGCGGTCGAAGGCAGAAACGGCTTTGAAGAGTGTTTGGAGCTGATTAGCCCACTCTTTGTCTGGAGCGCTCCTGTCCTCGGTTAATGGCCGCCTGATGAGATTTAAGGCGATACATTTCAGTAGATCAGCGAGCTTTTTATTGAAGCGTTTAGACCTCGATGATCTCGCCATCCACTCACCCGTGAGCGTCTAATACTCCTGTGCCATCATGGCGATGGTCCTCGGTGACTCACCACAGTTGGCGAAGATTATGGCCCAGACCAACGGTGTGAAGTCTATCTTTGGCTGACCTTGAACTAGACCCAGCTCTCTGGCGGGTGGAGTGACAATTGTTTTATTAACCAGGCTGGAGAGTCGCGGCGTTAAGGTGTTAGATTTACTCATGGATGGCCATTAATCCCAGGTCTATTTGTCGCAAACTAACCGATCAGACTTGTTGGCCATTTTCTAGTTGAGTTGTGCTTAAGCGATCACGTATGAATCCAATCAGAAAATTCAGCCCCTGCTAAATTTGCAATGGATGCTAGAGTGCCAATTCAAGCCCCCAACGACGTGGGAACAAAAAATGACCTGCAGGTCATTTTTGAGATTAAATAATATAGGAAGCTGAAAGGGACCAGCAATAACATACCTACCAATAATACTTTCCTTATGAAGGCAAAACCCAAAGCTTACGGTTTAAATCTAAAGCTAAAGATGGTGGCTTTGTGAATGGAAAGTTAGATGGGCAAAATTACGCGATTGAGTTCGGATACTTTTCGCTAAATCTATCAACTAAGTTTGAGGTCGTCTTTAACGATAATGGCAAGATAACAGTTGTACAATTTGAGTGAAGGTTGGCCTCTCAGTGAGTTAACATTGAGATTAATTGGCTAAGGATGTCTTTAGATTTAGAAGTATCCCTTATAGAAAAGGTTGCTTGAGAAGCCAAAAGGAAATCAGTTGTTACTCTTACGATTTAATAATTACACTCACTATTTCTTTATTTTTCTACTCTTAATAATGAATGGTTGCGGCTCTGAGAAAGATGTTTCCATTGGCAATGAGTCAATATTAAAGCCCCAAGTATTTCCTAAAGAACCTCAGGAAAAATCGCCACTAGAAATCAATCGGCTAAAGTGGAAAGAGAACAAATTGAATACTTATCAGTTTCTGGATTGAAAAATACAACTGCAAATGGACATACCAATTGGATCGATATCAGGCTGTTTCCGAAGTCAACATGGTGCTGAGAGGGTATTCGATCTTGTTATCTATCATTGATTGAAACCGCTACAAAACAACAGATGAGTTTACTAGCGGCTATTCAATCTTTGATAAATGGTACTCTTTCCTTTCCGCAAGGCTAGATAGTTACCAATATTGACCTCTCTTCTAGAATTTGTAATAAAGGGTCAGACGCGGCTGAAGATCTAGGTCTGGTTTTTCGCCTTTTTCTGGTTCGTCATAAAAAGACGCAACGACATTTGGAAGGACATAAACATTTTTCGCCGGCGACCAATCCAAGCCGAAAATAACGGTGTTCGCACTCGCTTCCTTGGAGTGCGGTGTATATGCAATACCTCCACCCTTCGAATTCAGATCCAGATTTTTGTCGAAGCGTGCGGCAACTTTTAGATTGTCAATCAACTTTGCCGATCCGAAAACCGAAGCCATCTTCCGCTCGCTTTCTCCCGCTTCCATTGAGAAAAGGACACCACCTTTGAAAATGTCATTTTGGTAACCAATCAGTCCGTGAAAGAGGAGATCAAGTTCATCGCCGGTTTCGGCATCGGTATACCACTCGATTAGCAGACCATCAACCGGTTTTAAGGCCAGCGCGAAATACGCTTTCTTATCCGAATCCGCTTCGGCTTTTGTGCCGGAACCGTTCGCCAACATGACGTGATAGTTGATGAGTTTATCCGCCAGACTTCCTTTGATCGCAATTCCGAAATCGGTCGAACTGACAAATTTGTGCAGATCTTCCGGTGTTTTCGACAGGACACGATAGCCCCAAAGTTTTTCGGTATTGGCCAGGGCTGGCGTACCAAAAAGCCCAACCAGGACATCGGTATTCCAGTCCGAATTTTTCCACTTAAGATAGCCGTTTTTAACATGCGGCTTGATCTTATCACCCTTTTCGGGCAGTGAATCGCTGTTCATCTCAAACCGCAAACGGACGGCGAGATTATTTGGACTGTTGTCATTCTCTTTGATCTTGCGATCGTATTGAAAGTAGATTCGGCGATATTGAAAGCCGTTTCGCCCTTCTAAATCCTCCTTGTGTGAGGATAGCATGTGATAATAATCACCGAAAAAATAGCCGCTAACTTTCCCGTCATCTGCCCGTAACACCGAATAACTAATCAGTAAGATTGTGAGCAGGATAACGAGTCTTCGCCAAACATTAATTTTCACTTTAAAGTACCTTCCATTTAAATTGGCCGTCCATCTCAAGAAAACCCATCTCCTTTGAATTAATGAAATTTATCGCTGTAGAAAATTCTACGACGCTACCCAACAAGAGAGTTTGTTACGGAACCCGATCCAGTCCATGACCCACGAATCTCCCAGAACCCGATTCTCTGACATTTTGGTAAGTTTAGCTGAGGTAAGAAGATCTAAAAATTCTTTGAAATTTATTTTTCGCTTCCCTTATTCCGTGCTAATATCGAATCTTGTGAATCGCTTCGACCGTGTTGGAAGTTAATATCATCAAATCTGTCGGAGTACAACTTTGACAAATTATAGCAAGAATTGCAGAATTTGAAAAGGAGAGATTTGTACTATCCACAACTCTCTCAAGACCAAGCCTAAAAATCATTGTCACCGCGGAGGACAAGTAACCAGCGTAGCAAAAAAGAGTCCTTTTTCTAAAACTGAGGTAAAAGTTACTCTCAAATGTAGGCCACAATATGATCCTGTCTTCTGGCTGAAAGCATTTGCTTCTTGACACCTCACCTCCTGCTTGATATGATGTATTCTATGAATAAGGTTGTCCATGTTGGAACAGACTATCCTGATCCTACCGTTTTCTCAGCCTCAACTTCCAATTTATTTTCTGCAAGGAGATTTATGGTGAACAAACAATATTTAGTTCGCAACTGCTGCCTCAATCTAGTTCTAGTTATCTTAGCCATCTGGTTTGTTTCCCCGCTGGAGGCTCAAATTAGTAAAAAAGGATTGATGATCCACTACAGTTTCGAGAAAAGCACTATTAAAGGGAAAGATATCAAGGACCTATCCGGTAACAAGAATGACGGTCTGATCAAGGGCAAACAAAAGACGGTCAAAGGCAGAGTCGGTGATGGGATGGAGTTTGCGGGAGCCGCGCCCGACTATATTGCAGTCAGGAAACACCACTACGCCAAAGCCGACATTGAGGAGATTACTCTGGTGGCCTGGGTTAAAGCCCCCAGCCGCGGTATGATCGCCTCCTGGGATCGCAGCGAGTTCTTCCGCTTTGGTGTCGGTGACGATCTACTCGGCAATCTCGACTATATTGCCTTTGATACCTGTTGTGGCATTCACGACTGGCACGGTAAAACTAAGGTTACCGACGATAAGTGGCACCATGCGGTAATCTCTTTTGATGGTAAGAACAAGCGCATCTACATAGATGGTAAGCTAGATGCGGAAGTCAAATCACCGCACAAAGTGATGGGTAAAGCCATTACCCGTTACGGCTATATCGGTATTGGGTCGGAGGCAGGAGCTTTCGATGCAGCCACAGGTCCTAATTGGGCGTTTAAGGGGATCATGGATGAATTTTTTCTCTACCATCGTGCCTTGACGGCCAAAGAGGTAGTTCATCTGGCCACAGGGCCAGCCAATCCATTCGCTGTTGGTGCTAAAGCCAAACTGGCAGTTAGTTGGGCTCAAATTAAGGACGAACAGTAGAATTTTGTTCCAATCTTTATTAAAATGTGTAGGATTAAGGTCTAGAGATTAATTCATTAAGTAATTGATATTATTGGCACAAAAATTAAAAAAGTTTTCACATTTCATGGCATCATGCCATCTTTTCCGTGTCTCGTGGGGAATTATTACTCGAAATTTAACCGCTAAATTCTAAAAACTCCAAAAACGGTAAAACTTCAGGTTACTATTAGATTGACCTAAAAAATCGTATCGGATAAGTTTTGGCCCCTGTTCGACAACGACAAAGAAAAATTATAGGTTCAAAAGCGCAGGCGAACTATTTACAATCGCTGAGCTTATTCTCTCCTGAGGATTGTATTGATATATTTCTTTTTTCTGATATAATTGGAGCCAGACAGCTAACCACCTACATATCAGTCGTATAACCTCTACTTGTTGACCAACCCTTACAAAACACTTTTTACACTGTTTTCACTTATTCCATTGGAGGTCAAAAATGATGATCAATTCGAGTTTACGTCTCACTACAATTACCATCTTCTGCTGTATCCTGTTTACTGTTGCTTGTGGAAGTGATAACGACAAGCCGTCCACGGCTATCACTAAACCTCAGTCGCAAGTTACTGAGGAGGTAATTCAAGTAGAAATAGACTTTAGCGCCGAAGAAGAAAAAATCAGCCAAATGCTTGCAGCACACGCTGCTGCTCATGCTGCGGATGATATAGACGAAGCTATGAAATATTGGCTGAAGCTAGAAAAGGCCGAGGTCTTTATAGGGAAACATGGTTGGGGAGCCTTTATGCTTACAGAGAAATGGAGTGGGATTAAAGAGGATTTTGAATTAACCAAGAAAAAAATAGGTCATAACCCAGTTCCAAGTTTAGCCGAGCAGATTGGGATCGATTCCAGAGCTAAAAACGCAACAGTTCGGGGAAAAACGGTGCGAAGCTGGGGAGGATCTGCAAACTATTTGGCAGCGTTGCGCAAGGATAAAAATGGAGAGTGGAAAATTAGAGCGGCCGATTTCTATAGTAACGAACACCACAAACTAATAAAGGAAATCAAAACACCCGTCCAGTAAGCAATTTATGATTAAGGTTTCCTTAGGAATACCTAATACATTCCAAAAGTGACCCGGCTTAAGGTCTTGATTTGAACCCGTCCGAGCAATTTTGAGTTTGGAAGAGGGTTTTTCCCATCCTTAAATCACGACCAAATTACGGTCTCAACTGATCCGGCACTGATGGAAAGTTCCTTGAGTCCAGAAACCCGGTTAGTGAAGGGGTTTGTAACATCAACCAATAGGGAGTTGGGTTCTTCCCTAGCCAGAGCCATGATGTCTCAAACACCTAGTACTGCATCCAGCGGATTTTTGTCTCCATTCCGTTCATTCTTACCTTAGCAATATCTCCTACGACGACCAAATCCAGTCCTAGTTTCAGGTCATCGGAGATGTAATTTGAAAAAAAACGAAGCTGATCCGGTATCGACGGACTCCACAGAAATGCTAGGTTCGGTGTCGTTTGTCTAGGAGGTTGATCCATGTAGTTTTGGCCAATCCTATGTTTCTCCTTTGGCCAACACTCCTAACAATACCAAGGCTCACTTCTAGATCGACAAATGCTGTCTTGAGATGGTATTTCTAGCACAAAGTAGTTGGCTGGTACTTGGTCTCTTTTTCCTACATGCCGGCCAACTAATTGCTGACTCCTTCTACCGATTGCAAACCCAAGCTAGGCGGTGTTAGCTTTGGAATCAACCAAAGACCATATTTCATCCAACGCTAAAATATCTTTTGGCAGAGGATCTATTAGGACTTGATCTGGAGAAAGATCCTCCAATTGTTTTTTAAATCCAGTTGATAACTATTTGCGGAGCAAGACCATAGATTTTTGGCCAGTTGGTCAAAGCAGCTGTTTCTGGGTCGGTTTTTAGAATCGGTTCTGTTTTCTCTTCCGTGTAACGAGAAGAACCGAGAAGCCTGTCAGCTTTACAATCTAAGCCATAAATCATCTGCTTTCCAGAAGCGGTAGTCCCATTTTGGACTCTATTTTGGCTCTGGCAAAGAGGACAAATTTGATGTTCTAGGGTCATAAAAAGAAAGAGATTTTAGACTTTATGTGTCTGGAGATAAAGGGTCTCACGCCATGCCCAACCGATTATTTTTAGCCACCAACGATTAAAAAAAGATGGTCTCATAAGCAAGAGTGAGACAAAGGCCAAGTTAACAGAATTAGAGATAGACCGGAAGCAGGAAATATCCAGGGCCAGGTCTATAGTCGAACAATATTTTGGATGTAAGTCATCTTCATAATAACGGCCAGCCAGATTCACAACGAGAGCCAAAAATAATATAGATCTCTGGTTCAGACAGGTGGCATTCAACAGACAAAGAGGATTTAATATCTTAAACAAAACAGAAGGCAACAGCATAGATAGATCCAGATAATAAAAAAGGGCGATATAGAGTAGGGTTGGGCCAAAATATTGGCCAAAAAGCAGGTGAAATTTAAGAAATCAGTCTTGGCTTCAAGAGAAATTTAGAATTTCAGATAAACTTCAAAATTTAAAAGTATGAAAACAAATGAATCTTGAGAATTAATCAAAGGTCTCTATTAATCAATGTCGATTCAAGATTGACAGTGTAACAATATATGCGTATAATCGACAAGCAAAAAGTGTTGGATTCGCGCTGGTGTAAGCATGAACATTCTTGCCTTCTGGCTGATGCTATGCTATGCTGTATCGGTCATCGCCCAATCAGATCAACTGGAAAGGAACTCGACAGTGACAACTGAAAATCACCCCACTGAAACTCTACGGCCAGCCCCACCTTTACAGGATGTCAATACAGTTCGTCAATTTCCCGGCTATAACCGTCGCAACTGGGAAAAGGTAGCCCAGAATCTCCGGACACATATCTTGGTCAGCACTGGCCAGTATCCTTACTATGCGCCGATGGCTAAAGCCGAACTAAACGCACAGGTTTTTGACCGTATTGAACGGGAAGACTACACGGTAGAGAAAGCCTATTTTGAATCTTATCCGGGCTTCTTTTGCACTGGAAACCTTTATCGCCCTAGAGGCAAAGAAGGCCCATTTCCAGGTATTATCAGCCCACACGGCCACTGGGACCGAGGTCGGCTAGAGAATATCGAACGGGGATCTATCCCGGGTCGATGTATCAACTTTGCTAGGCAGGGATACGTCGTTTTCAGCTACGACATGGCCGGTTATAACGATAGTGGACGGCAGGTCGAACACCGTTCGTTTCCCAGTGGTACTAGAGAAGGGCTCTGGGGTATCAGCCTGATGGGACTCCAACTACAAAATGCTATTCGTGCTATCGATTTTCTGCAGACCTTACCAGATGTTGATCCTGACCAAATTGGCTGTACTGGAGCTTCTGGTGGCGGTACCCAGACCTTTATGCTGATGGCTATTGATGATCGGGTAAAGGTCGCTGCACCGGTAAATATGATTTCAGCCCATATGCAGGGGGGTTGCCTGTGCGAAAACTCGCCCAACCTGCGAATCGACTTTAGCAATATGGAAATTGGGGCCATGATGGCGCCTCGCCCTTTGCTGTTGGTTTCTGCCACCGGCGATTGGACCAAGGATACGCCAACGGTTGAGTATCCGGTTATTCGGTCGATCTATCAACATTTTGAGGCTACTGAACGGATACACCAGGTACAAATAGACGCTGAACACAACTATAATCAGGCCAGTCGAGAAGCGGTTTATCAATGGTTCGGCAAATGGTTTTTAGATCAGGCCGATCCATCGACGCTAAAAGAGACCGATTTCGAAGTTGAAGCCGACGAAGACCTATTAGCCTTCTCCCATAGATCGGTCCCTTATCATGCTCTGGACGATGAACAATTAATTCAATCCCTGATTCATCAGGCCAAGGCTGCCATCGAATGCAGAAAACCGACCGATGTAGCCGGGTTAGAGACATTTCAATCTGAAATGGGGATGGGGCTTTCTCACGCTCTAGCGTTGCAAGACGGACTCGATTCAGCAGTCAATCTACTGCAAAAGGTGTCTGTAGAGCCAACAGCCACTGAGGCGGCGCTAATCGTCTATCAAAACGGCGACATTGATTCGCTGGTCAAACAGTTAGATCAGCACCAACTGGCGGTTTTTGCTTTGCCTTTGCAACCTACCGGACGGGATACAGGCAGTGGATTCTTTACCACCTATAACCGAACCGACCCTGCTCTCTGGGCACAAGATATTCTGTCCACCTTAAAGCAGATCCATCAACATTTACCAGAGATTTCAGCTATCAACCTGATCGGTATCAACGGTGCCGGCCCAATCACCATGCTGGTAGCCGGATTCTCAGCAGCTGACCGAGTGATTATAGACGTTGAGCACTTTGATGCTAGCAGCGATGACGCTTTCATAGACGAGTTACCGATTCCGAGCCTCCGTCGCACAGGCGATTTCCGGACGGCAGGTGCATTGATTGCCCCTAAACCGTTATTGCTACTGAATACCGGACAGCAGTTCCCAACCCAGTGGGTCGCTGACCTCTACAGTGTGGCAGGCAAACCAGATCAATTTACATCTTTACCTGAGTTAGCTGATTCCATTCAATTAGAAACACAAATTATCAATTGGTTGAAGGAGTTATAGATGCCTTTTACAATTACACGAATGGCCAGACCTAGCCCTGTCTGGCAAGAGAGTTATGTCCGTGTCGAAAAAGGACAACGGATGATCATCGAAGCCGAGGGAGCCTGGTCTCCAGATGGTAGGAATCGAACGGTTTGGTGTGGGGCAGATGGAATTCCTGGCCTGACCGGTGACGATGATTTTCTACTACCTGGCAGTAATGTCGGTATGCTAATTGCTAAGATCGGGGAAACGGTAGTTGCCGTCGGTTCTAGATACGACAATTCAGCCCCAGACGATGGTGTCATATTTTTAGCTATGAACGAAAATCTAGCTCACAATAACCAAGCAGGTTACATTCTGGCACAGATCATTACCTTTGACGAATAAGGAGCAAGTAAAAAGGAGGGTGAAAAATGAGTCAAGAGGAGACAAACAGCGGATCATCATCCGCTCTACCCGCCGTAACGTTTGAGAGCCTGATCTCTGAGTATGCAGGGACGGCCTTGGCCTATCTGAACGGCATTCAAGATCCTGAAACAAAGAAGGTATTTATCGATCTCAATCTTGCGAAGCGGATGATCGATATTATTGAAATGCTAAAGGAGAAAACGGATGGCAATTTGACCATGCCAGAAAATAATTTTTTGGACAATACACTCTACAATCTTAGAATGTCATACGTCAGGGCCGTCAACAATCCACCGCCTCAGGAAGATGAGGCTTCAACTGGAGACGAATCTGTTGCGTCAACGGAGTCTGCAGAGGCCACAGACCCAGAAACCGCGGAAAGCTAACATGTCTACGGTCAGAATGCCAGCCGTAGCAGGCCAGTTTTATCCTGACGACCCAAAATTACTCCAACAGCAGGTTGACCGGTGGATGGAGGTTCCCTCAGATTCAGCCGAACGACCATCACCACGGGCACTGATCGTCCCCCACGCCGGCTATCTATTTTCTGGCTTAGTCGCTGGCTATGCCTACCGGGAGTTGAGAGGGCAGACCTTTGAGACAGTGGTGATGGTCGGTTTGAGTCATCGATATCGTTTTGAAGGGGCAGCAATTTATGGTGAGGGGATTTTTCGCACACCGCTCGGGGATGTTGAAATTGATGCTGAAATGGCTAGTGTGGTCATGCGCCAAGGCCAGGCCCGCCACCTGCCGCAGGCGCATGAAGGCGAACACAGTTTGGAAGTTCAACTCCCATTTTTGCAACAGATACTCACCGGTTTTAGGATTGTGCCAATTTTGGTCAATGACGATTCTATTTCTAATATCTCTTCGTTGGCCGTAGCTATTTCTGAGGCGATGGTGGGCAGGTCCGCCTTACTGATCGGTAGCACCGATTTGTGTCATTACCCTACCTATTCAGAGGCAGTAGCTGCCGACCGTGTCAGCATCGACGCGCTGGCGGCTTACGATTCAGATTACTTGCGAACGACACTCTCGACCTATATGAGTCAGCATCCGACACCTAATTTGCACTGTATGATATGCAGCACAGCCGCCGTCTACGCTACCCTCGAAGCCAGTAAGTTATTAGGCGGGAAGCAACTGAAGATCTTAGCGGCCAACAATTCGGGTGATGCGCCACAAGGTGGGCATGATCAGGTAGTGGGTTACGTGTCGGGTGTAATTACAGCTAGAGGTTAAAGCAAAATTGGAGACGACAAAGATCCAACGGTTGCTGAAGCAGCAGGATATCGAAGCCTGGTTGTTATATGATTTTCGCGGTTTGAATCCCATCGCACAACGCGTAACAGCTTTAGAGGGGCGGAAAATCACCCGTCGCTGGTTTTGTTGCCTGCCTCAGCAAGGATCACCCACATGGTTGATTCAACACATTGAGCAGTCCCACTTTCAAGATGTAGAAGGAGAGCACTTGGTCTATGGCGGTTGGCAAGAGTTGAAGTCAAAGTTGGTTCAACTCCTGGCCGGTTACCGGACGGTTGCGATGGAATACTCCCCGCATATTCCCTATGTGTCTCGTGTAGATGGGGGAACTCTGGAGTTAGTAAAATCGACTGGGGTAGATGTGGTAACGTCAGCCGATCTCGTTCAGCATGTGGAGTCCAAACTGTCTGTAGAACAATTTCGAGGGCACCAACAATCAGCCCGGCTGATTTTATCAGCCAAAGACTCAGCCTTTGAGTGGATCGGTCAGCAGATTAAATCTGGTAAGACAATCACCGAATATCAGGTACAACAGCGTATCATGGCCGACTTTGATCGATACAACCTGGTAACTGATCACCCCCCGATTGTTGCCGTCAACGCCAATAGTGCAGATCCTCACTATGCCCCAACGGTTAACCGTCACCAACCTATTATAGAGGGGGACCTTATTTTAATTGATCTGTGGGCCAAGCAGGCACAACACGATGCTATCTTTGCCGATACCACCTGGGTCGGATATGTCGGGCAGGAGGTACCGGAGAAATATACTCGGGTCTTCGACGTTGTCAGAGTAGCTAGAGATCGAGCTATCGATTTTATTAAACAGCGGATGTCGAATGGTCTTATTACTTGCGGTTTTGAGGTAGATGATGTGGTGAGAGGTTGGATCCAACAATCTGGTTACGGCGACTGTTTCACTCACCGAACGGGGCATAATATCGGTATCGAAGTCCATGGGAATGGAGTCAACATGGATAATTTCGAGAGTAAAGACGAACGTCAGTTAGTCGAAGGGATCTGCTTCTCGATTGAACCCGGCATCTACTTTAGCGGCGACTTTGGTGTGCGGACCGAGATTGATGTTTTTTTAGCTCCTCCAGACCAAGGCGGCGTAGTAGTCTCAACCGCCCCAGTTCAAACCGCGGTCTCTCCACTGTTGTGATCTTGTAGTTCCGCTTTTTTAGATCCAACAGAACTTGGTTAAAATGAGTTTGTGACCTGACGATCCATGCCAGTGGATCCAAATTACCAGTCGTCACCCGCTCGACTTCGATGCCCTCTGCTATCCTTGCTACTCCTAGTGGATAACTTGGATACCGTTTATCGCCATGCACCTCCAGTTCGGGGATGATTGTTTTTCGGTCTGGATCGTCCCTTCGCTCACCGTCTATTTTAAGTTGCCAAAAAAAATAGTCTTCATTGTGAGCGAGGTAGCCAATTTCTACGTTCAAGTGTGACCTTTCTGTTGAAGGAAGCGAAACAGTCCCCAACCCTCGGTTGACAATTGGCGGGAAGATAGCGCTCAGGAAAGCTTGTTCCAAGCCAGTTGGTTCGTGTGCCTGATTGAGTAGTTCAACCAGGCGCAAACGATCAGGTGGTCGTATCTTGAGACAGGTCAAGGTGAAGATACGGTTACGAAAGCGTACCCTGTCCGGTGAGGTACCCCGTTGAAGTGGAATCAGTTGATTGACTAGTTTCTGGATTAGTCGTCGATGGGGCAACAGATGCCAGACAACCCAGTCACCAATCAACAACCAGGTCTGCTTTTGGAAAATTGATCGGGTGACAAAGAGACTGAGTCGGCTAGCTAATTGTGCTAATCGGCCTTGTTTGATTCCGCGCTGGTTCACGATTTTATCTTGTCGAGGTTGGTGAGGATATGCTAAAATCCTCGAGCTTCGTGGGCTTTGGTTGAGTCCAGAGAGCATCTCGCCGGAGTGGTGAAATTGGTAGACGCGCTGGATTCAAAATCCAGTGGGCTTCGGCCCGTGTCGGTTCGAGTCCGACCTCCGGCACTACGGCAGATGGCAATTGGCCGATGTTCCCATCGGTGTCATTCTGCCTTTTTTTGTGCGTAGTTTTCGTAGCTGACGAAATCAGATGATTGTCGTCGAACCCCTTTTGCCGGCAAAAGCCCTTCCCCATCCGTATGAAGAAGATAGCCAAAGCGAATTAAACTGACCATTTCATGCGACTTCGGCAGGCCCAGGATCTGCGATAACCGCTGTCGATCGGATGTTCGCTCGATGGCAGCACTTATGAACTGGGAGCCGATCTGAAGCGCAGTTGCGGTTAAGAGTATATTCTGAATCATGGCTCCCATGCCCAACCACATCCAGCGCAGATAAGCCTCGCCTGGCGGTTTCCGCTCTCGATCCATACTGATCATAATCAATACCGGTGCCCGAATAACCAAACCCGCGATTTCCTGTGCCGGTTTACCTCCTACTCCCAACTTCCCCAGTAGGCTAAGATAGGAGGCGTGCTTCAAGAGTGGTCTCAACACAGTAGAGTTAGACAGGTCTGCAGGTAAATCAACGTGATCTTGAAGCAGCACACCATCCTGAAATCGCTCCCACTCCTCAATAGTAGTTCGCATCCATCGCCCATTATCGTCCAAAAACTGTGGGTCTTCGAACTGTTCCGTAATCGCGCAGGTAGTCAGATCTGCGATCGCTTTTTTCTGTGCTCGATCTCTCACTACTACTAAATGCCACGGTTGAACGTTGAATGGCGAAGGTGCCCAACGCGCAGATTCAATCAGTTGTGCTAGATCAGATTCAGAAATTGGCCGATCTGAGAACTCGCTACGATGTGTCCGTCGCTTGGTGATGACCTCAAATAGGTCCATGACTCAGGTTATGATCTCAACTACTCAGTTGTCGAATCACTTCCCCTGGGGAGGCAGTGCCAGTGGTACCAATCTTAGCCACGGTGATAGAAGCTACTAAATTACCAATAAAAGCGGCTTCGCTCATTGATCCACCACTAATAAGCGTAGAGACAAGACCAGCAGTGACGCTATCTCCGGCTCCAACTGGATCTACTGGACCATCGACAGCAATCCCCACAGCATGTTGTACATCTGAGTCCTCGAACGACAGAATACCATTTTCACCGCAGGTGATAAAGAGTGGAGCATTGGTTTGCCGTTGGAGTTCTGTTCCAATCTTTTTGGCTTCTTCGACGGTTAAGTCTGTACCAGACCATTCAGGTTGCACTGCACGGATGGCCTCGAAACGGTTCGGCTTAACCAACAGATTCTGGTATTTGCCGATGCGTGTGCGAGAATCTGCGAAAAAGATCTTCTTTGGAAACTGAAGAGCCAAGTGACAGATATGATCCCGAACTAAGTCCGTCACTCCTCCTAGATTATCAGTTGGAGTTTGATCGGCAATAATCACCGCATTGACCATCGGCAGACATCGGCGAAGATTGGTTAACAACAGGTTCTGCAACAACAAGGGGGTGGGCGTCTGGTTTTCGATATCAAAGCGAGATGCCTCCATCCTGATATCCTCATAGCCGCAATAAATCGGTTTGAGGTAGGTCGGTGTTACCCGCTCTGAGGTCTGAACCATAAAATCGGTTCGACAACTGCGTGATTCGAGTTCCTGGATCAATGTCGTTCCAAACCCATCTTCTCCGATAATCCCAATGGTGTAGACCTCGCCAACTCCAAGGGCCTTCAAATTGTTGGTTACGGTTCCCGCCGCACCAGGGCTGTATTGTTGATCAACAACAGGTGAATTATGCCACGAGGTTTCTAAGGAGAGGGTAGATTTAGTTTGATCCACCGTCCAATAGGCATCCAAGTAAAAATCACCTACAACCAGTATTCGGTGTCGAGAAAAGCGACCAATCAATTCCTGTAATCGATCCCGATTCATCTGGTTTTAGCCTCCAACTGTTTTTTTGATAGACCCTGCTGTTTAGAAATTAGAATCCACACTTCATTTGGCATTGATCCCAATTAAGCTTACTGGGCGATCTTTAGATCTGACCGGACAGGATCCGATCCATGTCCTGACTAATTTTGTGTACACCTCCAACCGGATCGTTGGCATCGACACCAAGTTCCGCCGTGATGTAATCGTCATACTCAATATCGCTTAGGGCTGCCATCACCGCATTCCAATCAATAGAACAGTCGTCAATTAACCCAGTCCAACGGAATTCGTTAGTATTGAAGCCTTTAATGTGGACCTTGTCCATCCGTTCACCAATCGAACGAATCCAGTGTTGTGGAAACCCATAGAGCAAGATATTGCCCACATCGAAGTAAGCACCAATGCTGTCGCTCTCGAACTCATCGATGTAATTAACAAATTCGATTGGACTTAAAAGAAATTTGTTCCAGACATTTTCTATCGAGATTCTGACTCCTTTTTCTGCAGCTATCGGAATCAGCTTTTTGATTTCTTCCTGCGAACGCTGGTAAGCATCCTCGTAAGTAGTATCATCGTTGACCACAGCGGGTACCAATAAAACGCTTGAAGCCCCGATCACTGTCGCTGTATCGAGTGACTCGATAACGCCTTGCATCGATCCTGCACGTACCTCTGGATCGGCATCTGACAGCGGAAGCCCCCAATGCTTTGAATTCATTACACTAAATAGGTCGATTCCATTATCATTGGCGATGGCCTTGAAGTTTTGTCGATCTGCATCGTTTTCCTGTGTTCCAATCTCGACGCCTGCAAATCCGGCTTCTCGGGCTAACTGAAATCGATCTTCAATCGAGTCACCAGCTAACGTTCCGTAACATATGCCTTTTTTCATAATTGTTCAAATACCTCCGTCAATTTTTCGATTTTAGTTTCGATATCTTGCCCACTAATATGGATTCGGATGACACGTCTATTTTTGTCTAACAGGGCTCTTAGATCACCGTAAGCCTGCGCCATTTTCAACGTCCAGAAATCGTAATCAGCTTCCGGTATCGGGAGTTCCTCCTCTGGACAATCCACTGTGACTTGAATAAAGAGACCATTGTTGGCCCCACCTTTGTGCAGTTGTCCCGTTGAATGGAGAAATCGGGGGCCGTATCCTAGGGTAGTAGCCAAACGATAAACTCGACGAATAGATCCACGGATACGCTCAAACAAATCTGCGACACGAAAACTCCCAAACGAGGGGGTATAGGCCATTATTGCTGTGTAGTCTCCTAACTGAGCGGAACTAAGGAAAGTAGATAGACACTTCTTAATTGAGCCTTTAGGATGAGACTCCGTTCCATAGATTTGGATTCCACCGTCGTCAAACAAGTATTCTTCTTCTGGCAACTTGGTTCCTGTTGGAAAGTCATTCAAAATCTCAGCTGTACAGTTTTTACTTTCTGTGACATTTGGTTCGTCAAAGGGATTGATCCCGAGTGCGGTTCCCGCAATAGCCGTCGCGAGCTCCCAATAGAGAAATGACTGACCCAGGTCATAGAGATCAGCAAGATCGTGCTGATAAACTGGGAAACCTCCTTTCTTCAAGGCTCCAACTTGAGAATCTAACTCGTTATCTAACCGTAGATAGACAAAGATACGGTCGGCACCGTAGTCATTAACAACTCCAACTGGTTCTGCATCGACCGGAATAATTCCTTTTCCATCTTTGCCGGTACTTTCGGCAATTAGCTGTTCCACCCAACATCCAATTTTATCGATTCCGGGCGAGGAGACCAATGTCATTTTATCACGGCCTGCCAGTGAATGCCGAGCCAATTCCAGACCGAAATCGACGGCCAATTGCCAATCCAAACCGATAGCGTTTTTCAAAAGCCGCTCCAGATCGATACCAATCAGTGATGCTGGAATCAACCCAAAATAGGAGAAGACGGAATAACGGCCACCAATATCAACCGGGTTCAAAAAGCAAGATTTAAACCGGCACTCTTCAGCTAGGCCTACCAACTTTGATCCTGGATCAGTAATGGCTACAAACTGATCGCCATTACCTTTTGCTTGTTGATAAAAGTAATGGAACAGAGATCTTGTTTCGATCGTCGATCCAGATTTGGTCGAAACAATAAACAGGGTTTGATCTATCTCCAAGCTTTGTTGGGCTTGCGCAATACTCGAAGGGTCAGTTGTATCGAGCACCGTTAACGGCAACCCGTCGTCGGTTTTGAAAATGTCGGCAAAGACTTCAGGTGCCAGACTGCTACCACCCATGCCTAGCAAAACAACCGCTTGATAGCCACTTTGAATAATTTCGGCTGAAAATTTGGTAATTTCAGAGAGGCGAGACAGGAACTGATTGGGTGAAGTTAACCAGCCTAGTCGATTTTGAATCTTAGCCTGGACATCAGGGTTAGTTGACCAAAGGGTTGAATCCTTGGCCCACAACCGATCTATTAAGTTTCGGCACTTCAAAATTCAACTCCAAAATAAAAAAAGGGAAACAGGTTTCCGACTGGGCCGGCATACGCTGTTTCCCTGTTCAAACTTGAACCAGCAGATATGATTAACGACTTGCAATCTTTAGCCGAACTAATGCTCTTCTCAGCGCTGCTTCAGCACGGCTTATGTCAATGCCCTCGTCTCGTGAAGCTAACCGGTTAATGGCTCGCTCCCGGGCAGACTCCACCCGCTTGAGATCAATTTCATCTGACCACTCAGCGGTATCAAGTAAAGCCGTGGTACCACCTGGAAGTACTTCAAATAGGCCACCACTAGTAGCCATGGACCGATCGGTATTCTCTGACCTTACAATAATAATACCCGGTTCAAGAACCGTCAGAAACGGAATATGCCCAGCTAGTACCTGAAAGTTACCTTGATTCCCAGGCGCACGCACACTGGTAACCTCATCGTCAAAGATTAAGCGTTCTGGCGTTCGAATTTCCAGCAAAAATGCTTTGTCAGCCATTACGGATATACGCTTCCACCTCTATTTACGCAGCCTGGACCTTCTTCGATTGCTCTTCTTTCTCAAATCCTTCCTCGAGACTACCGATCATGTACAAGGAAAGATCAGAGAGTTCATCACATTCCCCATCGAGGATAGATTTGCATCCTTTGATAGTATCTTCAATCTTGACATACTTCCCAGGGATATTAGTGAATCTTGCTGCTACGAACATCGGTTGCGTCAGGAACATCTCCAATTTTCGGGCCCGGTCTACCACCTGTTTCTGATCGTCGGTCAATTCATCGACTCCTAAAATTGCGATGATATCTTTCAGGTCCTCGTACTCCTGCATCACCGATTGGACGCGACGCGCCGTCTGATAATGATCGTCACCAATCACCGCCGGATCTAAAATACGGGAAGTTGAGGCCAGCGGATCTACTGCTGGATATCGCCCCTTTTCGACTATCGATCGTTCTAAACGGGTTGCCGCATCTAAGTGACCAAACACGGTCACTACAGCTGGATCAGTATAATCATCGGCTGGAACGTAAACAGCTTGGAAAGAAGAGATCGATCCTGTTTGCGTACTCGTAATCCGCTCTTGCATGGCTCCCATTTCAGTTGCCAAGGTCGGTTGGTATCCAACAGCAGAAGGCATCCGACCCAGCAAAGCTGATACCTCGGCTCCAGCCAGTGTGAAACGAAACACATTATCGATGAAAATCAATACATCTTGATTCTGTTCGTCTCGGAAGTACTCCGCCACCGCCAGCCCGGCCAAACCGACTCGCAATCTGGCCCCTGGTGGTTCATTCATCTGTCCAAAAATCAAGGCCGTTTTGTCCAGCACGCCGTATTCATCCAGCTCTATGTAGAAACCATTCCCTTCGCGGGTTCGCTCCCCAACGCCGCAGAAGACCGAAAATCCACCGTGCTGGGTGGCGATGTTATTAATCAGTTCGGCGATTAGCACTGTTTTGCCAACACCGGCCCCACCAAATAAACCAACCTTACCACCTTTGGCTACCGGTTGAATCAAATCGATAACTTTTATACCCGTTTCAAGCATTTCGGCAACAGTGCTTAGCTCTTTGTGTAGTGGAGGTGCTTGGTGTATCGGATAGCGTTTCTCCGCTTGAATCTCACCCGCTTCATCAATAGGATCTCCCGTTACATTCATTACGCGGCCCAAGACGCCTTCGCCCACCGGAACTGTGATTGGTCCACCTGTATCATTTGCTGGCGTACCGCGAACAATCCCGTCCGTTGTATCCATTGAGACGCAACGGACCCGATTTTCCCCCAGATGTTGCTGGACTTCCAAAATCAGCTTGGATTCGTCAGCTCGGGTGACCTCAACCGCATTCATGATGTCTGGCAGTTCTGCGCCAGAGAAATCGAGATCTACCCGCGCGCCAACAACCTCTAAGACCTTCCCCTGATTCATATTTGATTCCTTTTAATATCCTGCCTTATTGTAGGCAAGCCTTGACTTTTGCCCCTTAATGCATCTATTAATCTATTAGAGGCTCTCCTTCTGGTATTTGTTCTACCTTAACCTGAAGCCTCTGCACCGCTGACAATTTCGGCTACCTCTTTTGTAATCATTGTTTGTCTGGCCCTGTTTCGTTGCAGTACCATCTCCTCGATAAGGTCCTTGGCATTCTGAGTTGCGTTTTCCATTGCTGTCATTCTAGCCGCATGTTCGGCTGCATTTGAGTCCAGCAATACCTTCCACATCTGCGCATTGAGATGTTTGGGTAGAATCTGTTGCAAGATCTCTCCCTGTGTTGGTTCATAGAGGTATTCTAAAACAGTTGTCGGCTCAGTTGGTTCGGCTAGTGATTCAGCTGAAATTTCATCTAGCGGTAAAAGCTGTTCAGTTTGGACTACCTGAAGAATGGCTGACCGAAAATCGTTATAAATAATTTCGACTAAATCTACTTTGGCGGAGGAATACATTTCGCTAATCTGACTCGATAATGCGGTGGCCGTTTCGAACCCCAATTGATTAAAGATATTAATGTATTCGGCCATAACGTTTGTCTCCCGACGACGGAAGAAATCAGCAACTCGACGACCGACACAAATTAGATCTACTTCGACTTTCTGTTGTTGATAATGCTGAATCCGCTGACTGGTTGTACGAATCGTATTGGCATTAAAACTGCCACAGAGCCCACGGTCAGCTGAAACAGCGACAACGCAGACCTTCTGAACAGAACGTGTCTCTAGCAACGGGTGGGAGATGGCCGACTCGTCTTCCAGGACAGAGACTAGCTGGGTTAGGATTCGATTAAACCTATTAGCGTAAGGGCGGTTGGCTTCGATCGCTTGCTGGGCTCGACGTAACTTAGCCGTTGCCACCATTCGCATGGCATCCGTAACTTGAGAAATTTTGGTAATACTGGCGATTCGTCGCCGAATCTCACGGAGTGTTTCCACGTTATACCCTACACTACTAGCCTATTGTTGATCGCTAGGTTGGAAAGATTCCTTGAAAGTGCTGACCGCCTGGTTCAACTGTTCAGTGAGTTCGTCGCTGAGGTCCCCAGTTTCGATAATTTCGTTCAGGATATCGCCATGGTTCTGATCCATGTAGGCCAAAAACTCCGATTCGAACCGCGCAATATCGCCCAGCTCTAAATCATCCATATAACCGTTAGATCCACAGAAGATCGAAACAATCTCTTTCTCGACCGGTAGCGGTTGGTGCTGTGGCTGTTTTAATAACTCAATCAATCGATCACCACGTCGTAGTTGTTGCTGAGTTGCGGCATCGAGGTCTGAGCCAAACTGTGCAAAGGCGGCGACCTCCCGATAACGGGCTAGATCTAAGCGCATCGTTTTGGCAACACCATCTGCTTTCATCGCTTTGAGTTGGGCGTCACCACCTACCCGAGACACCGAAACACCGGGGTTGATGGCGGGGCGAACCCCCGCATTAAATAGATCCGTCGTCAAATAGATTTGCCCATCGGTAATTGAAATAATATTAGTCGGAATGTAAGTCGTCAGATCGCCTTCGAAAATCTGCACTATTGGCAGAGATGTCAAGGAACCAGCCCCTAGGTCGTCACTTAGCTTAGCCGCTCGCTCCAGCAGACGAGAGTGTAAGTAGAAGACATCTCCTGGATAAGCTTCACGGCCAGGTGGGCGCCGCAGCAGGAGTGACATTTGGCGGTAGGCCCAAGCGTGGATGGTGAGGTCATCGTAAATAATAAGCGCATGCTCACCTTTATCTCGAAAATATTCGCCCATGGAGGTTCCAGAATAGGGGGCCAGATACTGCATCGGTGACGTGTCACTAGCTGTTGCCGCAACGACGATAGTGTAATCGAGTGCACCGTGTTGCCGGAGTGTATCGACCACTTGTGCAATCGTCGATCCTTTTTGTCCGATTGCAACATAGATGCATTTTACATCTGAATCTTTTTGGTTGATGATGGTGTCAATAGCAATGGTCGTCTTACCGGTTTGCCGATCCCCGATGATGAGCTCACGTTGGCCACGCCCAATTGGCACCATACTGTCGATGGCCTTAAGACCTGTTAGGAGAGGCTCTTCTACTGGCTGCCGCTGAATAATTCCTAACCCTTTGCGCTCAACCGGTAGCGTATGATCAGTTTCGATGGGTGGTCCGCCGTCAATTGGTTCGCCCAGGGCGTCTACAACTCGACCCAGCAACGCTTCGCCAACGGGAACAGCTAACAGCGAGTTGGTTCGCTTGACAGTATCACCCTCTCGCACCTCAGTGTCTTCACCAAATAACACGCAGCCAACATTGTCTTCTTCTAGGTTAAAAACCATGCCCATAACGCCGTTGGGGAATTCTATTTCCTCCCCAGCCATGGCATTTGCTAAACCGTGAACGCGCGCAATACCATCACCAACCTGCAGAACAGTTCCTGCATCATAAACGTCTACATCTCGGCTATACTGTAATAGCTGTTGTTTAAGAATACTTGAAACTTCGTCCGGTCTCACGTCTCTCGCCATAAAATCTATCCTCTTGCCGGCAAGGAGCCACTTGCCAGTTGCAACTTCATTCGCTCTAATTGTGTGGTAATGCTCCCATCAAAAATTGTGTCCCCAAGTTTAGCTATAAACCCACCTTGAATGGATGGGTCAATGTCGATTTTGAGACGAACGGTCTTACCCGAATATACACTCAACTTCTCGATTAGCTTCGTTCGTTGAGTTTCTCCCAGTTCCGTCGCTACGGTGACTTGCGCCTCAATTCGCCCTGCTTGTTCGTCCAGAATTGATTGGAAATTATCTAAAATTGCAACTAACCCTCTTTCTCTCTGTTTATCCGCCAGCATAGTTAGAAATCCAAGCATTAATGGATCAACTCGGCTAGAGAAAAGGTTTTGAAAGATTTCCTTCTTAAATTCTGGTGAAATTAGTGGATCGTGGATCAGTTCACCAAATTCGTCAGAAGTTTCAGCTAACTCCAGCAAATAGGATGCATCAGTAGCTATCTTATCGATGATTTCCTGCTCTACCGCCGCTTGATACAAAGCAGTTGAATAGCGTTGCGCAACTCGTACATCCTTCATGACAATCCTTTGTTCAGTTGGTACGCTTAATACATGCCTCTAGACGTTAGGCGCTTCGGGTAAGCGGCTAACATACTCATCGATAATATGCTGATGTGTCGCTTGATCGAGTTGCTGGTCGATCACCTGACTGGCCGCACTGATGGCGATTTCAGCTATCTGTCCCCGTAGTTCCAGGATTGCCGCATCTTTGTCACGTTGAATCTCAGATCGAGCATGCTCGATCTGAGCCGCTGCTTCCTGGCGTGCCTGTTCGAGGATTTGCTGCCGTTCTAGCTCGCCGCGTTCAACGGCTTCTTGGACCTTTGTTCGGGCTTCTGCCTCAATCTCATTCAGACGCTGCTGCGTCTCTGAGGTCAAGCGGTCAAGCTCAGATTGGTCGTTTTCAAGTTTGTCCATCCGCGAAACGATTTCCTTCTGCCGGTCATCAAGTATCCCACCAACTTTTCCGAAAACGAATTTGTTGAGAACTAACAAAACGATGAGGAACCCCGCCGCCTGAATAATGATCAACTTCGGATTCAATCCCATCGCTTCCAAAAGGCCACCACCGGCCTGATCTGAACTATCATGATCAATCATCTCATCTGCGGCCGAGGCCAGGACTGGCGTAAGCGCCAGAATCGCTATACACAGAACCAATGTTAAACTCAAATATATCTTCATAGGCAATAATGAACGGATACTAAAGGCCCCGTAATTTCCTGGTTCCTAGTTTCACGAAATCACCCGTCCTAATTCTCGCTTGTTTGTACTGCGGCTTCAGCTGTAATCAACTTCTCTACATCACTAACACTATCAGGCAGTTTACCCATTAACAAAAAGAACATTAATAACGAGTAAATGACTAACGATTCTATCAGGGCTAAACCAATAATCATCGCTGTTTGAACCTGACCGGCTGCCTCCGGCTGACGAGCGATTCCTTCTAGAGCAGTGCATGTTGCTTTGCCCTGTGCGGTCGAAGCAAAAATCACCGCAATCGGTAAACCCAACGTAACACCAAAGGCCAATACCGCAAGATAAAT
>Ga0208128_1000227_pt1 | contig 23751 bp, 19 predicted proteins | sample ETNtaG_35_FD_185758 | JGI IMG/M metagenome (GOLD analysis project Ga0208128, IMG submission 185758) | Marine microbial and viral communities from oxygen minimum zone, Eastern Pacific Ocean - ETNP201306PF51B (SPAdes) (version 2) | ecosystem: Environmental > Aquatic > Marine > Oceanic ... | reverse complement strand
ACGGTGATCAGCGCACCGGGGTCAGCATAGAGACCCGTGCTGTGCCAACCGGGAACCGATGTATCGATCTCGATTACACGCCTAACAGTCGGTGTGCCTTCTGGTGAAGCACCGGGGAATGTTGCTGCGGCCGGGTGGGCTCTCACCTGCTCCGGTGGGAGTCTCCAGGACTGGTGAATCTGCTGTGTTAGCACCAACCGCTCGAGGATATTCTTATTGGTAATCGGCTTCGTCGCCGTTGGGTGTGGATCGGCTTGCCTCGTTTCAAGTACCTTTTGTAGCTTTGGCAGAAAAAGCTGATCATCGGGTGGAACGCAGCGCATTGCGGTCGATAGCGTTGTTCCGGCTAGAGCTAATTTCCTGTCATCTAGCTTCTGTTTGTTGTCGATATGCTGTACGAGAGCTCTAAGCGCGTAGCTTGCATTTGTGAGTGTCGAGGGGAGAGGATCCGTCGAGTACCCATCCTTGGCTGTATCCTTTGTCATGCCATCGGCGAATGTTAGGCCCATTTGCGCAAAGAACAGATTCGACGCACAGTCAATGCGGAGATCTTGTCCGGGATTGAGTTGACACCAGCCCCAACCGGTAGCGGACCCAATAACCGCGCCTCCCTGTTTGACCCACTCGGTCAGTTCTGAGCGGAGATCGGCTGATGACCGTTCCGTGCCGCCGATGAGCACGTCGACAGACGCGAAGCCCTCGGCTTCGATAGACGAGGTCTCCAGCCCCTGATCACGCAAGTACATAGCTAGGTCCGTATTGCCGACAACGCCGACCCTTGGTATCTCCTTACGGGAGGTCCAACGCACGGCGTTGACCATCAACCGACCAGTGTCTGCAGTTTTCACCGATTCCCGACCGAAGTATCCGTTGTGCCCCCAAAGTAATACACCGCCTTGGCCGTACTTCGCAGCAGCGGTAACAACGTTGCCGTCAGCGTCCTGTACAACAGCAAATGCGTCTTCACCGAAGACGGCAATATTGCCGGGAATGCCGGGGCTGGCGATCAGCTTAACGCCGTCGAGGAGGATAGCAACATCGCTCTCGGTAGCAAAGACCGAGGTCGAGAGAAGCCCCGCAACGACCATGAGTGAGGGGAACCTGAATCTACTTCTGTGCATCAGGTGCTCCTTGCGTACGGGCTACGCCTTGCACACTTAGTGAACTTTGGCGAAGGCGCCCATCGCGCGAACCCGAGGCCATCCTTTGTCTGGGGGCCTGAGACCTGCACGCAAATGCGCGTCCTCCCCTCAGGGACGACGGGATAGCTGAAACCGATGACGTAATTTCATCGAACCTAAGTTTAATAAGATCTAAGGAAAAATTGCGAAGCCAAAACGTGATTCTATACACGCTGTACATCAGTTGATCTTGAGCATTGATCGAAATCCAGTTCAGCGTAAACGGACTACGGAAAACATCCATATTCTGCATCTGTTTCATGTCTAATCCCATTCAAAGACCACTTTGCCCGTACCACCTGCGTCGAATGTGCGGTAGGCCTCCGGTGCATCTTCGATCCTGTACCGATGTGTGACCAGCCAATCGAAGGAGAGTGACTGGCTAGTTACAACATCCACCAGTTTCCACGCCATCCACAACGGAAGCACAAAGGAGCCCATTAGTGTCAGCTGTTTGCTGATTAACAGGCTCGGATTGATGACCTTGTCTATGCTCCCAATCCCCACAAAGACGGATTTTCCACCCCGTTGCAGGCAGGCGACAACGCCCTCACGCCCCTTGGGGCTTCCCGATGTCTCGAAGGCCAGTTCAATGCCGTCGTTGCTGGTGAAGGCACGGATCGCTTCGACCGTATTGTTCTTTCCCACATTCACTACGGTAGCCGCTCCAGCCTGCTCAGCCAGTTTCAGTCGCTCATCGATGATATCGAGCCCGATGATGTTTCCACCCATCGCCGTTGCCAAAATGATGCTGCTCAGGCCAACCGCGGTCCCAGCCCGAAAACCGCCACATTGTCCCCTGGTCGGACTTCGAGTTTGCTCAGAGAGGAGTAAGCTGTTCCAGCCGGGCAGGCGATGAACGCACCGTCAGTAAAGCGCATTGTATCCGGCGTTTTGACGCAGTTCCGCTCATCGGCAATTATGTAATCGGCGTGGGAACCGTCTACGGGGCCGCCGTAACCGCTGGCCTCCCCGCACCACATCAGGTTACCCGATGCGCACTGCGCACAGTATCCGCAGCCCAGATAGTGGTACACGGTGACGCGGTCTCCCTCCTTGACCTTTGCTACACCGGTCCCAATAAGCGTCTACCACTCCGCACGGCTCATAGCCGGGAATGCGATCTCCTCGCTCTTTTGCCCATGCACTGTCCCCACGGTAGAGATGGAGATCACTACCGCAGATGCCGCTTGCCATCATTTTTACTCGTACTTCTCCGTCATTTGGAACCGGATCAGGAAATTCCCTCACCTCGCATTCCTTGTCACCTAAAAATACTACGCCCTTCATTGGGCTCACCTCCTGTAATCCTCGATCAGGCCAACTGTAAGTTAGTGCTAACCGATGGTCGGACACCTACGGTTGGATCGAGGACAAGCTTGACTTAGATCGAGTCAGGAATTAAACATTCACCCTATTCGACGGAAAAACAGGCCTTCACTATTCATTATGTCTGAATTCACGCTTTGCGCTTCGTCGCTTACCATCCAACATAGCGCGATAGTCTAATCCTAATCCAGTCTGGAGTTAGCAGGGGCAGGAAGACGATCTACGGCTAAGTAAATAGTGCCTATTCTATGCAGGCCTTGAGTTTGGCCAATCCCTCTTCCGCTACGGCAACCGACCCCTTTTCCCAATAACCCGGATTGAATAACTCCAGCGACAGCATCCCTTCAAAGCCTGCATTCTGGAGACTGGCTACAATCTCAGGCCAGGGGGCTAGTCCATCTCCGGGATAAACTCGGTCCGCATCTGTAACTGTATCGCGTCCCGGTTGTTCGGGATAATCGTTCACGTGGACCAGCCCTAACTTTTCAGTCCCCAGGTGCTCCAGGCCATGAAAATGGCCACTTCCTTTATACATGTGATACACATCTGCTAAAAGCAAAGTGCCCGGACGTCCGCACTCGGCTGCCACCAACAGGGCTTCGCCTAATGTGCCTAGCGTCCTGGCAATACCCCAGAACTCCAGCAGCGGTTTAGCCTGAAACCCAACAATAGCATCCAATAATTCTGCATACCGCCGGGCTACGGGAAACAGATCGACCTCCCGGTTTTGAATGCCGAACGGAGGTGCGGCCACAAAGGAACACTCCAGCGCATCGGCTATCTCGAAGCATCGACGCGCCTCATCAAGCCCTTTGCTACGCTGATCATCCTCTGGTACGGCCCATTCGAAAAAAGCGATCAAATTCACTATCTGTATCCCACGATCTGCGGCTTTTTTCTGCAAATCGGATAACGTACCACCCTCTTTCACCCACTTATCGATTTCCTCTACCCACGGCTCAATCCCATCATACCCAGCGTCCGCGGCAATATCTATGGCATTCATCACTGAAGTGTTCTCATTGCGAATGGTACTGGTATTCAAACAATACAAAAAACTCATCTCAATTTCTCCTATTTTTATTAGGAACTTTTACCCCTTGTGGTTGAGCCAACGAATGGGAGAAGAGATAGGGGCTATACAGGTCCCAGTTGTAGTAATCTTACTTGTTTTCATATACCTGGCTGCCTGAATTTGGATATTTTCATCTCTTGTTCTTACGTCCTATTTTAAGAACTACCCACTTCGTCTTCAAGAAGAATTACTTAAAACACCGTTTACCGGTATGTATTCAGAATAGCAAATATGACCGGAAGACCCATTATTAACAGTTCCAGCCCAAAACCACCACAAGGTGACATTGCGTAGCTCCTTTCGATATATCGATTGATCTTAGTAAAGATAGTATTATTTCGACAAGGTGTGGCGACCATCATTCTCTTTTGATTGTAATTTTGATCAAAGCTAATCTCGTTTTTACTCTTGTAAAAACCCAGAATTAAGATTGATGAAATCGGCAAATTTCCTGCGTTATTTTCACTAAAAGTTCGAAATTTTCTTTGTTTTCCAATACACCACTACCATACCATCTATTGTCCTCTATGCATATATCTCCGTCTTCATTTTTCACCTCTGACGAAGAGGTCGTTCTTAAATCAGCATAGTATTTTTCTCCCAAACCTCGACAATATAAACCGACCTCAGTCAAACAGACACCCTGTTTTGCTCCGCCCAAAACAGTCGCGTCCGTTAAAATTATAATTTTGTCATTAGTTACATTTTCAGGAATATAAGACTCTCTAGCATTGGTCAACTTTTTCTCATTAAAATTCGGTTTCAAGAAAAAATCATTAGACGGATTAAATTTTGACTTAAACCTGTCATAGATTTCTTCAACCGAATGGTATTGAATGGTAGAGTTGTCAGTATCAACCTCTTCGGAATCCTTAGTGTCAAGCTCTTCAGAATCAGCGCAGATGCTATTTTCAATAATCTCTTCCAATCGGTTTCGTCCCATAATTGGATTAAGCATCAGAATAAACATGCTGATAATAAAGAGGATTAGCATCCCGATCATCGACGGTTTTTCGGGAACAATAGCCGGAATAATTCCGAAAAAACAGATAAAAATAAGGATCGGCCCCCAGATCGTCGCCAAATGGTATTTAACCTGATAATCGAAGACGATTTTGTTGTTACGGCACGAAATTCTTATACCTCCACTCGTGACGTATCCAAGAGGATTTCGCCGCCGTACCCCGAATCTTTGAAAAAATGGGAGAAGTTCGAAGGAGATAGTATCGGAAGTTATCGACACATCGTGGAGGTTTTCAGCAGAAATCAAACGCACAATTTTATTTCCAATAGGTTCTTCAGTATCAGGAGTATAGTCAAATTCCAATGTCGATTGACGGTGCAACAAGGACATAGTGTGACCTTAATTTTTGCAGAGTTTATCATAAAGGAGAAAAATGGACAATCCAGGAAATCGCAACAGGTGCTAAGGCCGAAGAAGTCGACCAGGTTATTGAGGTCTGGTAAATATCCAAACTTACATTCCGCATAAAAACGGAGATGACTTTCTTAATTTTGAAGATAGGCTACACTTTCGGGGATCTGACGGTTTATGATGACGGATCAGATGACCAGGTCTCCATTTAATTGCCCGGTAAACGAGGTCAAATTTCTACCTATAGCGATATGGTTTTCAATCAAAAAACGCTTCATCCTCTTCTTTCAGATATGGCTTGGCTGCCTCTGAAATCAAATTGACACCCATGCCAGGACGATCCCAGACTTCGATGAAACTATCTTTAACAATAGGATCCGGCAACCCTTCTACAATATCATACCACCATTCCGGTCTTCCTGTCGGATATTCAAAAGCGATGTAGTTCTGCGGTAAGGTGGCACATACCTGTACCAGCGCAGCTAAACCCAGCAATCCATCGCCGGTGCCGTGCGGCGCCATCAAGATCCCGTGCAAATCCGCATATTCTGCCACCCACTTCAACTCAGCAATCCCTCCAATATCACAAGGGTCTGGTCCAATAATATTGACCGCTTTCTGCTCGATCAAATCCTTGAAATTCTGCCGCAAATAAATCTGCTCGCCTGTATGGATAGGTGTTGATGTCGCACGTGTCACCTCCCGATAGGAATCGGGAGCTACCCACGGTACGTAGTCTCCAGTGAGCATATCTTCCAGCCACATTAAATTCAAATGCTCCGTCGTCTGCGCCAGTCGAATGGCATCGGGCACGGTGAATCCCGGTCCGCAATCCAGTGCCAACCCAACGTCATCGCCCAATACCTCTTTCATCGCTTCAATACAGGTGATCAGATGTTTCATCCCTCTCTCGGTCAGCAATCCCCGATTGGCATGATATCCTCCCGTTAGCACTTCGCCATAATAAAAATCCGGCACCTGTTGCGCCATCGCCCCGTGAAAGGCCACCCCTTGCTTGATAATCGAGAACCTCTCCGGCGAAGCCTTCATCTGTGCCATGTTTTCAGCATAGTGTTCCGGTTCAATACCGCTCATAGGGAAACGCACTGCACCGTTATAGACTCGGACCTGATCGCGAACTCTCCCTCCCAGCAACTTATACACGGGTAGATTAGCCGCCTTACCGGCGATGTCCCACAGCGCCATCTCAATCGCACTGACCGCACTCCCCCACGGTTTGAAACTTCCCAACCGCCGGATTTTCATCATCACCCGTTCAACATTTGTCGGATCCTCACCCAGAATATGATTTTTGTAAAACATCACATGAGGTTTTAGATAATGCTTGGATGACTCTACCTCCCCAAATCCATCAATTCCTTCATCTGTCACAATGCGTACTACCGGATTATTGCCGATAACTGCACATTTCATATCCGTAATTTTCACTGTTTCCCCCTTTTCATTTATCGTTGATACGCACAAAAAAGCTGCAGATCTCCTGCTTGTGTGATCGGTGCATACTAATGTATGTCACTCCAAAGGCATCGGTACCATCATTTCAGCGGTCGGTTAATGAAAAAACTGACCACTCATTCAAATTGATAACTGCTTGAGCATCGACAAGCCTGCGGTTGGGTGAGGTAACACTTAGAAGCGAAGCAGCATCTCCGTCCAGATTGAACTGGCACGCATCTCCGGAGTATTTATACAGCCTCCAGACGCCATCAAAAAAACATCTAACCGCTAGACAACGTTCCCGCTACTCACACTAGCGTTTAGTGGTCAATTCTTTCAGCTTAGCATAAACCGTTAAATCGTCCCTAGCACCATTGAACTCGAATGGAAGGTGTTGATTGATTTCGACTTCCATCAATCCCCAAGATGCCCCATTCGCTACACTCGATTCAGCTGCTTTGGCTCCCTCCACCCCCACTTTTTCGTCTTCATTACAGACCACTGGCTTGCTGTGCTTTTTCAATGCTGTAATTCGATGTGGAATCGCTTCAAGGGAAGTGTGATTATAGTGAATGAGCAAAAAGTCACTGACCTGAGCAACTTCATCGTACAATATCCCGCCACCACCGCCGCTGGTGGAGACCAGCACTTTAGGTGCCGTCCGCTTTGCTAATCGGATGAGTTCGGTTTGACCTTCGGGCGTTTTCAGTATCGGATGGTCGAAACCAGCATGACCATATTCATTGGCAATTTCCAGCACGACATTACTCCGTCCAATTTCCGTTACCCAACGGGCAACACCGATGACACCGGTTCGTACCGCTTCCTCGTCTTTTAGAATTTGATCTTGCCGCTGGTAGTAACAACCGAGAATGACAACGACACTATGTTTATCACACGCATCGATAACGCGTAGCACGCGTTTGAGATAATTCTCTCGCAACGAACCGTCCGGGTTGAAAGCGGAGTTGACAGCCCCTTCATAACCGGGCGTACCGCCTTGGAGACAGAGGGTGAACGCACGAATCCCGTGTGCGGTATAGTCGGGAATTTTGGTGATGAACTGATCGGTGTTGGCTTCAGCATCGAAGTCGGAACGATTGCGATCTTCAAAGACAGCGTTCACCATGCGAACGTTCATCAAAAGCCCTTCAGCTTGTGTGCCCGGATAAGTTACTTGCCCGTTGAGATACCACCGATTTCCGACGATAGAGATGTGAGTCTGTTGTTGTTGCTGAGGTGTAATATCTCCTGATGGTGTAGATGTTACTTTGTCATTAGTCTGCGAAACAACAGCTTCGGTGAACAGTTTCATAGCCTGATTCGTTGGGCTATCGGCGCCACTATTCCAGCCGTTGAGCTTAGCATCGTTGTACGAAACCACGACACCGAATTCAGGCATTACCCACATCGCTCTAGGGCCACCGTGACCGAAGGCACCGAAAGTGCTTCCTGGTGCATCTGGCCACATGCGTGTGCCACTGCGATCGATGCCATTGATCCACCAGAGCCAGCTATAACTGCCAAAGTGATCGGTCTGGTTGTCCGGTATGAGACCAGAACCGATCGTGCGTTGCCCCTCGATGATCTCGGCCACCTCGACTCCGGCTTGGGGAATTGAATTCGGAAGTGCGCTTGTCACCGCTGTCTCGGCATGTTTTTGGCTAATCAGTTGTTCTCCCCTCCAATTCCCTTCTCGCAGGTAAAGTAACCCGAATCGGGCAAAGTCACGGACCGAAATCGCCAGCCGTCCCGGTCGGTCTTTGAGACCAAAGGCCATGAACGTGGGATGGTCTTCGCACTGAAGCCGGTTGGTGAGTAACGGTTGCATAACGGTTGGGTCTACATTTCCATGAGCCGCGCCATAGGCTTTCAGAAACAGCGCATCCCAGAATAGTGCCATCTGCCAGTCGTTGTAGCAGTAAGCGGTTCCCGGTTTTTCAACGACCTGGTAACACGAAGTTTGGTTAGCCAGATGTCGCCACGTTATCTCTTCGTCTTTGTGGTTAAGGTTTTCGTTGAGGCTCTTCAGACGGGGTTCCCATTCAACAACCTGTGAGTCTAAACTCGGAATTTTACTCTTCTCAAGTGCTTTGAATAGAAAGTGAGCGTAAACCGGCTTGGCAGCAGAGGCAACGTCAGCACGTTCACTGACATCTCCCCATGTATAAACCATGTAACCGTGTCGTATTACACATCCTCTTCCACCAACGTATTCGCTGAAAGCTCTTAATTTTTCAGCGTCAAGACCGGCTTCAACCGGAGTTTTGATGACCCATGTTCTACCGGGATAGGCCAATTCTGTCGCAGTTGCACATGTTAGCACTGATGTGACGGCAAATGCTGTCGTTATCGAGCAGATCATCTCATTTCCTTTTGTACAGGTAAGACCGCAGTCCATTTCATAAAAAATGTCTTGTGCCTATTGTGAGATCTCCGTAGAAGGTGAAGGGATATCTTCCTTTCTACCTCTATCTCGATTAAGGCGCAGGGAATGTTCCTTACGCTCGTATTCCCCTTTTAATATGTAGGGGGTTACCACTTACTGGTTCCAGTTCATCAAACCAGTTCAGAGGTTTAATAGTGTTCCATATAATTCGAGGTAAACGGTTCCCTAATTCTCTTCTGATGTGTTACCTGAGGAGGCCTCCTTATCCGAGCCCGAAGAAGCATCTACCGGTTCATCTTCGACGATGATTTCGGTATATTGTGCCTGCTCTGATTGATGCTTACCTTTAAGCTGTTCCTCAGCTTTCTTTAGCTCTTCTGCGGCACGGCGCAACTCTTCGGCCACCTTTCCTTTAATCACTTGCGGTATGTTATCGCGTACTTTCCCTCCAAGGTCACGGAAGGCATCGGAAAACTCCTGATCGAAGAAGTTGCCCAAATTCTCGAAAAGATCTTTGCTCTTTTTCGCCTCTTCTTTAGCTCGTTCTTTGGTTTGCTCCGCACTCTTGCAGGTTCCTCTTTCCTCGTCTTCCGTTTCAGATCCTGAAACGGAATCTTCATCCAACAGAGATAAGAGGTGAGAACAAGCAATACCGATCTCGCCAAAGGTAGCACCATCATCTAGCGGCTCGATCAATCCATCCGATATTTGGTAGCCTACGACCTGCAATATATGGTTGAACTGCTTAATACAGCGAGCCTCACCACCACTTCCAACTCCAGTCAGGCTAGCATCAGTGACGAACTTTTGCGTTGCTCTCAAGAGGCGTTTGCATTGTACAAGACGTCTCTGTTTTTCATTTTCTGGTTGCTTACTCATCAATCTCTCCTTTTTGAATTAGTGTTTGCCGAAGTTGGAGTTTAGCTTGGCGCAATCTCCATTTGACTGTTGTCAATGATACCCCCAAAAACTCAGCTATTTTAGCTTGGGACATTTCAGCCCAATAACACAATTGTACTACGGTCTGATATTCGGGCTTTAAGTCTTGGATGGCTTCAGTTAATACAGTATTAGCGTCCATTCGTTCCAAAACTGTAGCCGGGTCCAAGGCCAAATACTCAGATAAAACTACTTGCTCTAATATGGATCTACTCTTCTGTTGTCGTTTATGGTGCTGCAAGGCACAATTCCGAGTAATCGCATGCAACCAAGCGCTAAACTTAGTTGGTTCGGCCAAAGTCGGTAAGGCATTGAAAGCACGGATCAGGGACTCTTGGACGACATCTTCTGCCTCGGAGAAACCGACGATTGGATTAGCTACAATCAGTAAAGCCGATCGGTAGCGCATTGCTAATAGATCAAAAGCTCGTAAATCACCAAGCAGTGCGGCTAATACAAGGTCAAGATCACTATTTCCCTTCAGGTCCATTACAAGCCCTATCTTCTATTCGACAAATGAACGCATCTGTTAAATGGACGAACGTTCACTAATCACTAATATAGATTCACTTTTGCTAAAAAGGATAGTAAAATTTCGGTTTAAAACTAAATTAGCAACTCATAACAGTTGCGACAATACCATGTTAGATAGTGAATGAGCATCACGCAGTTGTTCCTCGGAATACTATCCAAATCGGTAGGTACAAAGACTATCCTCTCTATAAACTCGGATTTTGTTGTGCGAGGTAGTTGTGCTAGGTATAGGTAACGTTCACAAAGTATCTGGATCACACGAAAAATGCTGGTTATGGTTTCTTACAGATGATACCATTTGCTAAGGATGAGTTTTCACTTTCAAAATGGATTCTTGTATTGTGAGGATCTGCGGATTAAAGATATTCAACAACAGGTGGCAGAAAGCCCTTTTTACCTTTACAGTTTGAGTCAGGTCACTCAAAACTATCAAGCTTATGCGAAGGCACTACTAGGCCTGGATGCCATCATTGGCTATGCGGTCAAAGCCAACAATAATTTACATCTTCTACGCTATTTATGTCAACAGGGAAGCGGAGCCGTACTGGTTAGTGGTAATGAACTAAGACTAGCTCTCAAAGCTGGTTTTAGTCCGAAACGGATGATTTTCAATGGTAACGGAAAAACCGTTACGGAACTGTCCTTGGCGGCCCAACATCAGGTGATAATCAATATCGACAGCGAATTTGATCTCCAACACATTCAGCAAGTCGCGCAAACCACTAACCGGTTGGTTCAAGTACTAATCCGGATTAACCCAGATATAGACCCACAGGTTCATCCCTACGTTTCGACCGGTATCAAGAACTCGAAATTCGGTATTCGTAACGAACAACTAAGTTGGTTCTTGAAACAGATTCAACAAGATCGCTATTTAGATCTGGTCGGCGTCCATTGCCATCTCGGTTCGACTATCGAGAAAACGGAGGTTTTCCATGATGCGACCCGTTTGATGCTGTCATTTATTCAAGAGATAGAGACACACGGTTTTAATCTTCAGTATCTCAATATCGGCGGTGGATTGGGTATAGACTATGAAAGGAATAACCCTGACCTGCCAACCCCTAAAAATCTGATTGACTCGGTGCGTAGTTTGCTCCCGTCTAAGTTGTCGCTGATAATCGAACCGGGTCGCTCGATTATCGGGAATGCAGGCTTGTTAGTTAACCGTATCACGGGTGTGAAAAGTAATGGCAACAAGAACTTTGTCGTTGTCGATGGCAGTATGGCAGAATTGATTCGTCCGAGTTTATACAATGCTTATCAACATATCGATTTGATCGAACCTGTAGACGGCGAACCGAAAATTTTTGATGTGGTTGGGCCAGTTTGTGAATCGGCTGATTTTTTGGGAAAGAATCGAAAATTACCCACACCGCCTGAAGGAACGGGGTTGGTGGTCCACGATGCTGGAGCATACTGCTATACCATGAGTTCAAACTATAATCTAAAAATGAGTCCTGCTGAATATTTGGTGCATGGGAACCGTCTGACACAAATTCGTCGTCAACAGACGCTTGATGACTATTTACAACTGTTCGATGTTTAACCTAGAATCTAAGACCTGGCATGAACTTCGAAGATCGCTTTCAACCGATTAAAATATTGGCTGGTGAACGAGTATTCGAACTACTAGCACTGCGTCGTACCAGCAATATCTTTGGCATTACCGAAGCACCTTGGGCAGCTGCTGCATTTCAGATTGAGGCATTAGTAGTTCAGATAGAGGGTCATCTGAATGAATGGGACGCTTTAGCTATCGATGAAACAGGAAAAGTTCGGCTGGTACGGCACAATATGTCCATATATGATCTACAGATCAAAATCCCACCTGATATTACAGGTCTCCAGTCCAACTTTTTCTATAGTTGCACTCTATGCAACGCACACATCTTCCAGTGTGAACATCTACGGCGGCAAAGTCACTTGAACCTATCGACAACACCTACAGAATCCGAGTCGATTTCGGCTTGTCCCGAATGCAGTGGAAAGGTACAAGGCCTCGGGGGTGAGATGTATTTTTGTTTAGATTGCAAATGGGAAAGTGCGGCCTTAAGGGAGTTGTAATCACCCTCTTCCACCTCGCATAGCTGACTAAAGTTACTTTTCGTCAAGCTGAAAAATCTTTTGGCCTAACTTATTAGAGGCGCAACGTTAACATCACCAAAGATCTGCTTGATCTGTTGTTGAAGTTGCTTGCTAACCTCAGGGTGGCGAATCCTGTCTACATCAGCGGTCGGACGGCCAGCATCAACCAACCAAACCTGCTCAGATAGCAACTGCCAGGATTGGCGTTCAGCATCATCCACCCCACGCAAGTAACGGACTAAGTATTGTAAGAGTCTGTGGGTGGCTTCAACCACCTCTTCTTTCTGAGTATCCAGTAGTTGAGCGACGGCATTCAAAAAAGCGCGTTTCATCTGGGTCAATTGGTTAGGCATTTTGACCCCCTCGGAAACCTCACGACTTGATAGTACATGTTCAAAAACAAATAGAAACGAAGGTAGAGATGGAAATGGAGCATGAGGTAAACTCAGAGCTTTAACTATTTGCCCGGTTTTCGAATTTGGAATCAAGTCGGCTAAAGGACGTAATAGAAACCAGACCGAGATCAACCAAAGTGATCTCGGTAACAGAAATTGGTAAAAGGCCTTTTGTTGTAAGACTGTCCGCAGCCAATCTTCCTGGTCTTTGGTCTGAGTCAAGCCCAAAGCAACTTTGACCAATGCCGATTGTATAATGTCTGGAGTTGAGTTGAGCCCAGTGTAGGGAATCATCTCAACTATCAGTTGATAGACTTGAGGGGCACTAGGCAGATTTTGGAGAGCGGCCTCAGCCTCTGGCAGTTGTTGAACCAGTAAAACCCGAAGAGGTTTCGACATTAGCGGCCATACCGATATCAGTAGATGAGCCATCGGCCCATTGGTTGACTCATCTGCTAAGTAAATCACCATCCGCTCAATACAAGCAGTCTGAACGGCAAATAGTTGGGCATCTTCCAATTCTAAACTGTTTCTGTCGCTTATTGCCTTTGCCTCAGTTGTCTCGGTCGTTTCCGTCTCCTGCTTGGTAAAAGCGAAATCCAGTACAGCTTGAAACGATTCAATCTGCAATTCAGGATCGTGGATGATTTGAATCAGTTGGCGATAGAGAACTTCCAGTCCGAAACCGGTCGCATGGTATCGTAGCCATTGGAGGAGATTTGTGACTTCTAATGCACGATCCAAATCCAGTAGTCGGGGGACTAATTTCTCGAAAACAGCCCGTTCGAGTTGAAGTTTATGGGGTAACTCCGATAGCTTGATAGCATCAGCAACATGAATAATGGTGTTGACCAGTGACTTTAATTGTTGGTATGATGATGCTGAATGAATGGCTGTTGTCAGGAAACGGACAATATTTTCTTGGATGGTAGTTTCCGAATGTGTATAGCGGCAGAACTGAATCAGTAGATCTAGTAGACGCTGATCGATTTGAGAGGGATTCAAGCGAGACAAGGCTAGAGCCGCCGCATTCAATAAAGCAGGGGTTTTCAGTTCATCGTGTGCTAAAATAAACGCCATCAGATCCAGGACTCGGTGGTGTCGATCCGCCGGATCCGACGAGGCCTGAGCGGAGACACCAACTCTCACCGGATTCATTTGGTCGGTTATTCCAATCGAAGGTTCAACTATGGCAGTTTCCAATAGTTGTGCTACCTGTTGTTGAACTTCCTCAATTTCACCTAAAGCGGGGATTTGGTCAGAGGTCAATCGGACTTGAAGAGCTTGGAGAAGGTCGTTCATAACGCTCTTATTTTACTGTAATCCTGGATGGCAAGCAACAATTAGTAAAGGCCTTTTCTCGAAAAGATTGTAGTTATGGATTGAGATATGAAATTGACACTAGAAGACGTCTGGTATTTCCGTTACAACGGATTTTATCAGGTGCCAGAGACATTACCATCTGAACTGATCGATCGACTAAACAATACCACAGATGAGCAAATAGCTGACACAATTGCCCCCATTGTTTGGGAAAGCAAAACAACTGAGACATTGAAGCATCCCGGTAATATCCGTCGTTTATCTAAAATTATCGATCGAGACCCCGTTTATCTTGAAGCCGCTTCGCATCCAATCGTTCTGGATGCGCTAGAGGGTATTCTGGGCCATAATATCGAACTCTTGACCAATAAACATAACCATATTATGGTTCGTCCACCGGGATCGTACCCGGTGCCTTGGCATAGTGGTGAAGAGTTACATGACCAACGTTTGATTACTGTCCTGATCTACCTTGAAGCCTCGACGTTAGAAAATGGTTGTGTTCGAATTGTTCCGGGTAGTCATGTCCGACCTTTTCTGCATCCTAACCGCCCCAGTTACGATGACTTCAATCAGTCCGACTTTTATTACCGTTCGGTACCGGTACCGGTGTCGCGCGGTGGTATTCTTCTATTCAATGATTGCTGCTTTCATGGAGCAGACACTAACAGTAGTAATCGGTCTCGGCGAAGTATGACATTGGCCTATCAGGCACATAGCATTCATAACGTCAATAAGGACGATCCGGAGAAGATCTTAGTGCGCGGGAAACGAGAGTACATCGGTCATCCACATCCGTATCAATAATGCTACACTGCTAAGTTTAGATTTAATACAGATTCAATAATGAAGAAAACGCCTAACCAACCACCAATTGAGAAAATCAGGAACATCGGCATCATGGCTCATATTGATGCTGGAAAAACCACTACCACGGAACGAATTCTGTTCTATACCGGTAAGAAGCACAAAATCGGTCAGGTGGATGATGGTACAACCGATATGGACTGGATGGTTCAGGAGCGAGAACGGGGTGTTACGATCACCGCTGCTGCAACGACCTGCCATTGGCAAGATCATACCATTCACCTGATCGATACACCAGGACATGTCGATTTTACGGTGGAGGTCGAGAGGTCTCTCCGTATTTTGGATAGCGGAATTATGTTGTTCTGTGCAGTTGGTGGTGTTGAACCACAATCGGAAACAGTCTGGCGACAAGCTGAGAAATATGGGTTGCCGAGGATCGCCTTTGTCAATAAAATGGATCGAATGGGTGCCAATTTTGAGCGAGCCGTGGAGATGATGAAAACCCAACTCAAGGCTAATCCTCTGGTCATTCAGTGGCCAATTGGAGCGGAGAAAGAGTTTGCTGGCGTAATCGACCTGATTCAAATGTCCGCGCTTTATTGGGATTCTACCGACGGACAAACGGTCACCCAAACGGAAATCCCAGCCGACCTCCAAGATCTGGCCGAGTCCAAGCGAGAGGCTTTGATCGAAGAAATCGCCACCCACGATGAGATCCTGATGGAGAAGTATTTGGAGGGAGATTCCTTCTCCCAGGCAGAAATCGAAGCCGGTATCCGCTCTGCTGTAATGAAAAACCTTTTATTTCCGGTCATGTGTGGAGCCTCATTGCGAAATATCGGCATCCAGCCAGTACTGGATGCCGTCGTTCACTACTTGCCATCCCCGATTGACGTACCGCCTATAATTGGTGTGAATCCGACAACAGAGCAGATAGAGCCTCGCCAGCCGGAGATGACGGAGCCCCTTTCAGCACTTGCCTTCAAAGTTAGCAGCGATCCCAATGTGGACAAAATCGTTTACGCCCGTATTTACTCCGGTATTCTCAATCGAGGAGACGTAGTGCTGAATGTTGCTAAGAACCAACCTCAGAAGGTGACCCGAATTTTGCAGATTCACGCCAACAAACGTCAGGTTTGTGACATTGCCTACCCTGGCGATATTGTCGCACTTATCGGGCTGAAAGAGACCACCACCGGAGATACTTTGACTGGACAAGAGTCACCGATTTTACTGGAGTCGATTGACTTTCCTGCTCCTGTGATTTCAGTTTCAATCGAGCCTAGATCGGAAAGCGACAAAGACAAGCTAGAGGAAACGCTACAGATCTTGATGGATGAGGATCCGACCTTTACCATGAAATTGGATCGGGAAACCGGTCAACGGGTCATTTCTGGGATGGGCGAACTACACCTCGATATTTTAACTGATCGTATGGTCCGGGAATTTGGAGTAAAGGCACGAGTTGGAAAATTGCAAGTAGCCTACCGAGAAACGATCCAATCGTCAGCCGAAGCTTCCGGTAAATATGTCCATCAAACAGAAGATACAGAAACTGCCGACCTCTACGGCCATGTAATCTTACAGGTTGAGCCTCTGGAACGTGATGCAGGCATCCACTTTGAGAACCAATCCAGCGAATTACAGATCCCAATTCAGTATCTACCAGCCATTGAGAGAGGGGTTCAAGATGCTACCGTCAATGGTGTTCTGACGGGCTACCCAATGCAAGATGTAAAAGTCTGCTTGATAGGAGGCTCTTTTCATGAGTCGAGTACTTCTCGCTCCGGCGACGAGATCGCTTTTGAGGCGGCTGCGACCATTGCCTTTAAGAAGGCGGTTCAGCAAGCTCAGCCTATTTTGTTAGAACCGATTATGAAAATACAGGTTATAACTACGGCTGAACATTTAGGCAGAATTATCGGCGATTTGAATACCAGACGAGCGCAGGTTCTCAATACGGAGCCTGGAGAAGAGCATGAAATTATCAATGCCTATGTGCCGCTTAGTGAAACTTTTCGATATACGACGGATTTACGCTCTATCTCTCAGGGGCGAAGCACCTTTAGCATGGAGTTTGACCACTATGCACCAGTACCGGCCGGAAAAAATATATAAGCAAATATCCCGTGGCCCCGGTTAGACCAATGGAAAGTTAGCACCAATCTATGGTTGGACACCCTTGCTCTCTCCACTCCACCACCAAATTGAGGCTGGGCTAACTGAGGGTAAACTTATTAGCGAAGCGACTGTCCCTCCTGGGGAATAGGCGCCTGCTTGGCATATCTATTGATTCCTTCCGCAATGGCTTCGGCGATCTGCTGCTGATAAGTGGCAGTTTTGAGTTGAGCCGCTTCTTCTGGGTTAGAAATAAAGCCGATTTCGATCAGGATAGCTGGAATTTTCGTTCCTGTTAACACAATAAATGGGGCATGTTTTACACCTCGATCTTTGGCCTCCGTTTTCTCAACCAGTTGTTGTTGCACAATTTCTGCTAACCGACGGCTCTCCTGGCTTTTGCTCCCTTTCAGAATGGTTGAGACCAAACTTTCCAGTTCTTTGATACTCTGTTGCATGCCCGCATTTTCACGCATGGCTACCATTTTTGAGGTTTGGTCTGACCCCAGTGCTAAATAATAGGTTTCAATCCCGGCGGCATCCTTTTTGGGGCTAGCGTTAGCATGCAAACTAAGGAACAGGTCTGCATCCATTCGGTTGACTAATGCCGTCCGTTCGTTAAGCGAGGTCGTCTGGTCTGTTTTTCTCGTTAAGTAGACCTGGTAGCCGTGGGCTGTCAACTCGTCACTCAACATTCGCGTGACCTGTAAAACAACCGTTTTTTCTGCTCCATATCGACTGACAGCCCCAGGATCCTTACCTCCGTGCCCAGGATCGATCACGATTGTTTTTACACCCAACCCGAGTTGTTGCACCAGTGACGGTTGCTGGGTTCGTGCCTGATGGTTAGGCGAAGACGGTACTTCAACTGTTAGCTGTTCGCTTGGGAGATCAGTCTTAGATGCTACCGGCTTGGCCCAGTTGCCGCCTCTCTCTTTATTTTCACTAGAAGCAATTACCTTGGGCTCTGTTTGGGAGGTAATTGGCGTTGATTGAGCAGCTATTGGCGAACCTCCATCTATCAGCTCTATTTTTGGCATCTGGATTTGCGGCAATCTCAATTGTGCTTTGGCTTCTTGCGCCAACAGGGAGACCTTCGACTGTTGTAACGATTGATACAATTGCAATACTGCCACTACATTTTTCTGCTCCATATAGATGTCGACTAAACTTTTTTGGGCGGATGGAGTTAGCGGATGATCTGGATATGTGTGAATCATCATCTGGTAGTGTTCGATAGCAATCGCTGGTTGAGCCAGTAAATTGGTGTAATATCCGATCCAGCAGTATGCTTCTGCGTAGTGTGACGAACTTGGATACTGTGTCAAATGCCCTTGTAGCACTTCAACAACTCTTGAGATGGCAACAGAATTTTCCAATTTCGCTAGTGCCATCCAACACAAGGCTGTTCCCCAATGGGCTTCCATCGCTATGTCGTTTTCTTGATTGTTCGCAATTTTCTGCAATTGTTGTAGTAAAAGATACCAGTCATTTGCTGACGGATTACCCGCAATCATTTGCTGATATTGAATCGATAGATCTGCGAATTGGCGAGCAGGATCGACACGTGTTGAACAAGCACCACTCAAGAAAACAGTTAAAAGTAAGAATAGATATAAGATTCTCATAACTTTTCTTTGGTCAAGCTAACTCCCGACTGAGTTGAGATCCTTGGACTTCCGGCCGGGGGCGGGTATATATCAGGTGTGAGGAAGTTTTAAAACCTCTAACTGGTGAGCAGTTGGTGGATAGAATTAGTCAGAGCTACAAATTCTGAGACAGACAAAGTTTCGCCCCTGCGCTTGGAATCGATACCAACTTGCACCATCGCCAGGTCTAAGGTACTGGTATCAATTGGAACGTTACTGGCCTTGATCGAGTTTCGTAACATCTTTCGTCGAGTGTGAAAACTCCCGGCGATGACTTGCCGGAAAAGACCTTTGTCTAAGACCTCAACCTTGGGCTGAGATCTCAACTGAATTTTCACTACGGCAGAGCTAACCTTTGGAATCGGGAAAAATTGTTGTGGCGAAAGGGTACGTCGGACCTCGATCTGGGCGTGATAGGTAGTCCAGACGGTTAACGCACTGTAGCTTTTAGATCCCGCATGTGCTACTAATCGGTCTGCCATTTCGGTCTGTATCATCAAGACCAGCGTTTCGAGCCGTTCCCGGTGTCTCATCAATTCCCACAAGATCGAACCGGAGATATTGTAAGGCAAGTTGGCAACAACTTTGGTCAAGCCAAAGGTTTGAATCAGATAAGATAGATCTTGCTGCAAAATGTTGCCACGCAACAGGACCAGGTTAGAAACGTGAGCGAAGCGGCTTTCCAGTTCCGCATAGAGACTAGTATCGATTTCAACAGCCACAACTTTCTTGGCTCGCGGCAACAACTCCTGAGTCAGAAAACCGAGGCCAGGACCAACCTCAAGGACTGAATCGTCGTCAGTTAAGTCGGCAATTTTAGCAATTTTGGGCATAATATTAGCGTCGATTAAAAAGTTTTGACCTAATTTTTTATTCGGATAACGACCGGTACGGCGGGTGAAATCAAGAACTTGTTGAGTTAAACTCACAGCGACCTATCCGGTGGAATCAAGATCGCTTGCGCTATTGAGTTTCTGACGGACGAAGTCAAAGATCCGTTCCGCCACTTCTCGTTTTGACATCATTGGCAAAGAGTTACAATCGCTTTGGTGGACAAGTGTGACCACGTTGGTATCAGTATCAAAACCAGCTCCTTCGGTTGTAACATCGTTAGCAACAACCAGATCACACTGTTTTGCCAGCAATTTCTTTTTAGCGTTTTGGATGAGGTCTTCCGTTTCCGCGGCAAATGTCACCAGCACTTGTCCAGGTCGCTTGCGCTGTCCAAGGTCGGCTGCAATATCGATTGTCGGCGTCAACTTTAGCGTTAGCTCGTCATTGGCCTGTGATTCCCGGTCAGGCCAACCGTCAGTTGGATCGAGAGCGAACTCAGCCGTTTTTTTTATCTTTTGAGGGGATACAATTTCGGTATGATAGTCTGCAACTGCCGCTGCCATCACCACTACGTCTGCTAGATCAGAATATTTCCGAACAACCTGGTGCATCTCTTTCGCTGTTTCTATGAAAATAGGATCGACACCAGCCGGTGGATCTAACGAAACAGTGCCGCTCACCAGCGTAACTTCAGCCCCTCTTTGCTTTGCCACTTCGGCTACGGCATAGCCCATCTTACCACTTGAACGGTTGGTTATAAATCGAATAGGATCTAAGTATTCACGAGTCGGTCCCGCGGTAACCAACACTTTGTTGCCAACTAGATCCTGTTTTGTGCCGCAGCCGCCAACCAAAGGTTGGCCTCTTCCCTGCGTAGTCTGGGTTGCTAACACATTTTCTATTGCTGATAGAATGATATCGACTTCGTTTAATCGCCCAATTCCTTCGTACCCACAGGCTAGCATCCCCGAAGCCGGTTCCACAAAAGTCAGACTACGTCGTTTCAGTTTCTGCATATTCTCTTGCACAGCCGGGTGCTGAAACATGTGCCCGTTCATAGCCGGTGCCACCAATATGGGACAGTGAACCGAGATCGCCATAGTCGATAGGGCGTCATCAGCAATACCGTTTGCCATTTTACCGATGATATTGGCGGTTGCCGGCACGATCGCCATAAGATCTGCCCGATCTGCCAGGTCGATATGAGGTGGTTTCCAATCATTGCTGAGGCTGAATAGATCTGTTAAAACAGGTTGGCGCGAAATGACCTGAAACTGAAGAGGTTGTACCATCTTGATTGCATTTTCGGTCATCACCACTCGGACGGTTGTTCCTCTCTTGACGAGCTGACTGGCTAAATCTAAGGATTTGTGAATTGCAACCCCGCCGGCGACACCAAGAACCACATTTTTACCCTTCAGTATCATCGTCAACTCCAGTTAAGCCACTCACACGGTTATGGTGACGTGTGCTGAACATTTAAGCGGGATATTTTGGCTTTGTTTTGGCTTTGATAGCCTGAATTAAATCTGCATCAATTCGGAATTGGTTGGCTTCAATAATTTGCTTTATGTTTGAGACCGCTTCCGATACTTGATCGTTAATTACATAATAGTCGTAGTGCTTCATCAGATCAAATTCGGCTTTAGCCCGCTCCAGCCGTTGCTTCAACTCAGCTTCGGTATCGGTTTGTCTATGTCTGAGCCGATCCTCAAGCGCGCTAAAAGAGGGGGGAAGCACAAATATCAGCAAGCAAGACAAGCTGAGTTCTTTCAATTGCACCGCACCGTCCACGTCGATGGTTAGTACGACATCTTGACCTGCGTTTGTCACCGACTCCAGAGTTGAGTGCAAAGTTCCATAATAGTTGTCACCGTACCTGGTCCACTCAACTAATTCGTTCCGTTGGATTAGATCTTCAAAATCCGACTTCGGCAAAAAATGGTAGTCAACGCCATCCACTTCACCTGTACGGGGTAAGCGGGTAGTAACAGAGATAGATCTGACAATTTCTGGGAATTGGGGTAATAGTGCTTCAACAATGGTGGTCTTTCCAACCCCGGAAGGGCCTGACAGCACGATAATTTGCCCTTTTCGTTGGGTATGTTCTATCACTTCATCTTCACTCTAAATGGCGTGGTATTCGAGTTACAATACTAGCATTGATGATTATAGCACGGCCCAAATTACCAAATCAAACCGGCAGTTGGTTCCAACATCAGCGTACACTGCAAATTAACCTGGCCGATTAGGGAACTCAGCGTCCAAAGAGCCGCTCCCCCAGGTCGTCGGTTAGAATCAGAATAGCATTAGAGCGATGTTCCATTTCAGCTCCGATTATTTGCAATTTGGACGGGTAAATGATTTAATGTGATATCATAGAAAAGGATCTCACACATCAATGCCAATTATGCCATCATCTGTTAGATCCTTTTCTTTTGCAAGTGTTCTTTTACAAGTGATCGAACACCAGCCACCTATTTTAAAGGAAACCTTCTAACTTGAAAGACAGATACCAATTCTCGACCCAGGCGATTCACACCGGGGAACCTGAAAATATTTCCGCACCACCGATCTATCAGGCAGTGACCGTTGATGGTGTCTATCTTAGGTCTGGAAATCCGACTATCAACGTACTGGAAACACGAATTACCGCTCTTGAAGGAGGAGAAAGTGCGATTGCCACTTCCAGTGGAACTTCAGCTATTAGTCAGACCCTGGTTGCCCTCCTTTCGGCCGGAGATCGAATCGTTTGTCATCAGACCATCTACACGTGGACTCGTGAGATTTTGAACACCTATCTGACCCGGTTTGGGGTTGAGGTGGTCTACATCGATATGAGAGATTTAGGTCAACTTCAACAAGCTCTTCAAAGTCCGACCCGTCTGATCTACTTCGAGCCGGTTTGTAACCCGACCGTCGATATTATCGATGCCGAATCTGTCATTCGATTAGCGCAAACAGTTGGTGCAACGGTAGTCGTCGATAACACTTTTCTTACCCCCTATCATTTATGTCCCCTCGAGCTAGGAGCAGATATCGTCATACACAGTGCCACTAAGTACTTATGTGGGCATGGGGATACTCTGGCAGGGATAATTGTCTGTCGAACTCAAGAACTAGGTCAACAGATGGCACACGTTCGTAATGCTTGTGGTGGTGTATTGAGTCCTCAAAATGCGTTTCTAATCTTACGAGGGCTTAAGACCTTGCCAATTCGTATGGCGCTGCATTCGGCCAATGCTCAAGTCGTGGCCGAGTATTTGGATGGGCATCCACGGGTAACGAAAGTTAACTATCCGGGACTTCCGTCTACGACCGGATATGAAATAGCGGGGCGAATGATTAAGAACGGTTTTGGCGGGATGATTAACTTTGAGGTATCAAGCGAACAGGTTCAAAATCGTTTTTTAGATCGGGTACAACTCTGCAAACCTTGGGTTAGTTTAGGCGATGCACAATCTTTAGTAGTGGCTGAAAATCTGGGAGGATTACTATCAGGTGGACACGATCGGATACGAATGTCGGTCGGTCTTGAAGCCGTAGAAGATATTATCGCTGACCTGGATCAAGCACTCGTCTAAGGCAGACCATTCCATTAGACTATTCCATTTTGACACAAACCCAGTCATAGACTGGATTTGAACTCTTTCCCTGATACGAATATTGACCCTTTTGTCCAATTTGGACACACTGAAGGACACACTTCGTATTATGAATCCCTCGTATCTAGTCCATCGTAAATCTGGAAGTTCCTACCTGTTTCGTTCTGTCATTCCACTCGATCTCCGATCTATACTTGCAACCAAACAATTCCAATTATCTTTGGGTTGTGGTATCCTCAGACAATCCAGACGACTCTCTTTCCACCTCAATCAGGTAACACAGTGTATCTATAAGTCCATCAGAGAAAATCCAGAGATGAAGAAACTGACCATCAGTGATATCAAGGATATTTTAAGAATAGAACTGGAGAAATCCAAACGACACGTCCAACACTACTATTTGGGTACGAACCGATTTAGTGAAACGGATAGACTGAAGAGTATTCTGAATAATCAAGAACAAGAAGACCAATTCAGACAACAGTTAAAACAGAATTACAGACAAACCTTGAAGGAACTGAACCCCAAGGTCAATCAAGTATTAGACCAACAAGGTTATGACCCTGTAACAGTTGATTCATTAGAATTCAAACAATTAAGGGAAGAATTAATCCAATTAAAACTGGATCAATTTGAACAGAAACGGGTT